>Ga0126342_10000282_pt1 | contig 48867 bp, 35 predicted proteins | sample Cyp1metagenome_FD_92528 | JGI IMG/M metagenome (GOLD analysis project Ga0126342, IMG submission 92528) | Coral microbial communities from Lord Howe Island, Old Settlement Bay, Australia - Cyphastrea 1 metagenome | ecosystem: Host-associated > Invertebrates > Cnidaria > Coral ...
ATATCATGGTAATATCATGGTAATATCATGGTAATATCATGGTAATATCATGGTAATATCATGGTAATATCATGGTAATATCATGGTAATATCATGGTAATATCATGGTAATATCATGGTAATGGAGATTTTACCAATGGATATTACCATGATACCATGGAGATTACCAAAAAAAACAGTGTTGGTTTCACTGTTTCTGCTTTCTAACCCAACAAAATCGCCAAGCCGTTGAAAAGCCAACGGAAAAACCACCAGAACCACCAGATCCACCACAGAAATCCATGGCACACGGGCCGAGATGAAGACACGCACTTGCATCTTCTGCAACTGCTCGGATGTTCGAAATCCTGGCGGTTCGAACACCGGTGTCACAAATTGAAGGGTTACCAAAAAAAAAAACAGACCAGGGATTTATAGGGAGTTATAGGGGTGTAAATGGGGATATAAATGGGGATATACAAGTAGATAGTGGATATGATACTGGGATCAATGATATATATATATATATTAACTATTCTGAAACGGATGTCATACTGGAAAGATATTAAAATATCCTACATGTTTTAAGATCATATATGGTAACCATTTTGGATTTTTTCACATAAAACCCATCTACCCGGTATAAAAAAAGGACCACTTCAGGGACTTTCACAATCCCCCGTGGAGGATCATCCCTGGCCATTTTTTCAGATGCTATAGCTGTTGGGTCATTCCACTTAGTGCTTATTACCCTCTGGTAAACCTACAAAAAACGATGGAAAATCACCATGCTATTAATGGGAAAATCCACTATAAATGGTCATTTTCAATAGCTATGTGAAATTACCAGAGGGTAACCATAGTTTTATTAACCATACCCATAGGATCCATGGTGCTGGTATATATGCTAACATAACTGGGGTATATATAAAATATTGATGGTAAATGTTACCAATAATAAACCATACATAAAAATCCTATGGGATAGTTCACCCATGAACAATAGATGGATTGATTCGCAGATTCTATTGAAAATGTGAAAATGTTTCACGTTAGAATCACCATAGTCCGATTCTATCTACCCATGAAAATTTCATCACCCATCACCCATTGGGATAAGCCATTGATAGACGGACGAATCCGATCAGGGTTTTTTTTCTCACCGACGAGGACCATTTACATGTGGTCAAATAGCTGTAGTGATCTACATTTTTTTTAAAAAAAAAAGCAGAAAGCACGAAGGGCAAGAAAGATCTAAATGTTACAATTATATATATACACGTACTTTTCATATAGATTTATGTATGCATCATTTTGTACAATTATATGTGTATACAGTATATATATATTATGAAATGTCTGACCATCTATCTATCGCATTTTAAATCCATACGCCGGGCGGTTAGTTTGTTTCAGGTGTTTCCCATCAAAATCCCATCCAAATTGGCTGATTTATAGCTGGCTGGTTGGTGGTTGAGCCAGCCACCCCTCTGAAAAATATGACTTCGTCAGTTGGTAAACTAACATAACTATAGAAAATCACCATTTTTAATGGGAAAATCCACTATAAATGGTCATTTTCAATAGCTATGTTAAATTATTATTCTTCCCAACTGAATGAAAAGTCATAATCCATTCCATGGTTCCATTCCATGGCTCCAAACAAACCACCAAACCACCAACCAGTATGGATAGTATGGGACGTTCACGAATTTAATGGAGTGTGACTAAACCACGAAGAGCTAACGTTCATGGGGAATGTTTAATATGAACGGGTGGCAGGGGTGGCAGGGACTATTGTCGTTTTATCTATAACTATTCTCATTGGTTCATGATGGTTCATGATCCATTACTATAGTTCCTGTATAGTTCATCCATTCTAGTTGATCCATTTGTATCTAGTAAAAATCATTTTTTTATATTCCCATGCTATATTACCCAAAAATCACCATCCCTTCTTTTGTTCAATCCCCCAACGTGAAACCTCTCCCCGGGTGGCCCCTTAAAAACTCCACCGACAAAAATCGACTCGCTAGCGGTTTCTCGCCTGCAAGCATCCCGATTCGCGCAAAGTAAATGTAGCACCATTGTTCGACGCAAGGATAGTCCACCTGCCGACCGTCCAAACCGTCGGAGCCGGGGGTGACTGGTGGTGATTCATGGCCGGGAAATCCACCAAGTTGGTCAACGTTTACAGTTTGCGACATAGAAAATGGCCATAGAAATCGTGGATTTAGCCACTCAAAATGGGTTATGTAAACGTTTACCAGAGGGTAGCCATGATCCAGTTTCCCCACTATTCCTATAGTTGTTCATAGGGATTACTAGTTATATAGTTATATATAGTTATATTCATGAAGAAATCACCATGGTTCTTGGTATAACCGTACAACCCACCCACGTCCAACGGACACGAAAATCGTGTTACATGCCTCAAGGGGACGACTCCAACGTTAAAAAGTTCACCATCCTTCACCACGATATATATATATATATAATCCATTAGGTATGTAATGAGATATAGCAATAATAGTGGTTAATATACTCTTAATCATGGTTATATACTGTCAACCATATTATGCTTATTATATAGGACTTTTTTTAATGGGATAATCATCTTTATAATGGGATTATGGAATAATAGTGGTTATAATACCAATAATACTGGTTGGTGCTTTTTTGCCAGCCCTCTGAAAAAAACTTGGTCAGTTGGGATGATGACATTCCCAATATATGAAAAAATATTCCAAAGCACCAATCAGTTATAGCTTGCTTAATGAATATAATGGTTGATCCTGGTTATCGTGACTACTGGTTAGTATGGTTAGTTAATGATATATTCAAAGAAACACCATTCATGACCCACTGATGGACTATCACAAAGATCATGAAGCTTTCTGAAAAAACCCTGCGGCACGGTGTCCGAAAAATGTCGTGCCTGCCAATCCAAAGCCTTCAGAACCACCTGTTCATGTTGACACAAGCTGCGGTCGTTGATCTCCTGCCGAAAGGCATCCCTCAAAGATCGAAAGAAATTCGATCCCGGTTCCCTTTTTTTGGCAAAATTGGGAATATTGTGTTTTGTTTGCTGAAATTTCACTGACAAAGAAGGATTTTTGTTGGAGTTCTGGATTTAATGATGAAATGGAGGAGTTGAACAACTGCGAGTTGTGAACTAAAAAAAAAAACATGACATTTTCAGGTGTCACAGGTGGGTTAGCCAAGAAAAATAAGGGCTGAGGACAGCCAACCAATGGTTTGCCGATAGCCAGACGCAAGAATGTCCTTCTGGGGAACCCAACCGGCCGGTCAGGCCGATAATGGAAAATCACCATGCTATTAATAGGTAAACCATCTATTTCTATGGGCCATCTATACCATGGCTATGTTAAATAATCAAATATTATCATTTTTTTGCTGAAGTCCCGATTTCTCTGATGACGATTTATTGCTGATGAGAATTTATTGCTCAACTTTTCTAGGATAAATTCAAGAAGTGTTGACAGAAAAGATTCTATCTTTCCTAATGTCCCCGTTTCCGGACAATCATGTTTAACATGAATCATCACAAATCATAAATCCCAATTTGTTTGATCAATTAGCCAAGCAGTTTTAAACTCATCCCATTTCCCATATCGCTGCTCCCAACACCCTTCGTATATGAAGGGGGAAAGACTTAGCTGAATAAAGAGGTGAGATCACCCACTTTACGTTGGAGCAATATGACCATTGCTGACGTAATGTGGTAAACCCAAATTCCAAATTTCACCCAAGAGGATCAATATGTTGGGGCTCCAAGAAACCAAACGCCGAATACGTATATATATATATGTATATTGTATATATGTATATTGTATATATGTATATATGTATATATGTGTATATGTGTATATGTATATGTATTATATGTATATATCTATATCTATATGTACATATACATATACATATATAGTATGTATACGATTATATACAGGTACTGACATGATACCTATATCATTGGCTCGACCCCGATCGGGTCCGTTGTCTCGATGTTTGCCGTGGCCGAAAGCCAGCTTGAGAAGTCCTGGTTTTTTTTTGGTGCCCCTTTTGGAGCCCCAAAAAAGCCAGGCGTTTTTCGCTGGATGTTGGGAATATCATGGGAATATCATGGGAATATCATGGGAATATCATGGGAATGTCATGGGAATATCATGGGATTCTTTATGGGATGTAATTTGCTTTAGTGTGGTTTTTTTCGGTCGCTAAGTTGCTGGTGCCTTTTTCAAAATCTCCAATGTCACTGTCTGGTTTGTGGTAGATATATTGACCTAGTTACTGTTTATAAACCAACACAGAGCCACGAACCATGCCCTCTCCATATTGCCAAATTCGACCACGTGGCGTCTATTTAATTGTTATTGTGGGGTTACCAAATTACCCTCTGGTAATTTAAGAATTTGCAATGGTATCTGACCCATTTCGTTCGATGACTTCCTTATTAAAACTTGTGATTTTCCGTAGTTATGTTCTATCACCAAAGGGTGCTTTACCAACTGTTGTGGCAGTGTAAGGCATACTGAACCATACCCTCTGGTAAACTGAACATACAGTAGCCATAGAAAATGGCCCATTGAAATTGTTGATTTACCTAGAAGTGAAGTCCATAGCTATGTTGTTTCACCAGAGGGGATTATGTTTGATTCATTACAAATGTATGCTGAGTTAGAAATAACCCTGGAGCTTATCATCAAAATAGCCATCCAATATCTAATTGTCTAGTATCTAAGTATCATTTTAATTGAACATATCCTTCAGCATTATTACCCGTTTACCAATGTTGATTGGATATTAGGAATTACCACTTATGTTCCACTATTGAAGAAATAATAACTGGCAAATCCCACATATCAAGTACACATATCATTTCATCTGAAAAAAAGCATCATTCTACCCATGATATTCCATGATATTCCCATCATTGAATCATATAATTAACCATAATACCGCCAGTTATATCCCATCATATAGCCAGCATATTGAAAGAAACACATAAACCAGTCATGGTAATGGGTAACGTAGCCGAATTATTTATATCTCAAACACCAGGTTATTCGAACATGATATATATATATATACATATATATATATATATGCATATATATATGTATCACACCCAATATAAATCGTAATATGTTGGAGTAGACTAGGTCCTAACTAGGTATATCTCATCATTTATCTCCCATTTGATGGGGATTTTTCATTGTAAAATTACCCCATCAAGCCTTCCATTCATAAATATCTAAAAATGAACCATAGATCATATCTATATCATCTAATAGATCATATATCTAACCAGAGTAATTATCATAGATAAATAATAAATAATTACACCATAAATAATAAATAAGCATCTAATAGATATATATATATTACATTTACTATATTGGGGTTTCCATAAATGGGGATACTGCACCCCAATAGCTGGATGGTTTATATCATGGAAAATCCCAATCTAAAATGGATGATAACTAGCTGTACGTAAATGACATACATACACATAGAGAATACATAGAGATATAGAGAACGGTATCATCTATTTGATTTTCGGATTTTCCATGAAATAAGTCATTCATTTTTCTGGGTAAATTGGAATAATTCACTAACCTGAATCTTGCGGCCATAAAAGGGGATGATTTCCCTTATTAACCATGATTCCAGTGAGGGAGAACAGTGAGGTCGTTATAATTAACCCAGATTTTTGGTATCCCCATCACAAAACGGAAACCATCTCAAACCCCAAAAACCACCCTGGTCGTTTCCGCATCGAGTCCTGGATCAAACGTCGACCAGGGCATCTCCTTAGGCCGTCCCAAATCTGGCGTCAAAAAAAGGGGGGAACCTGTTGAAGCCCCAAAAAGATAGGATGTGGTGAAAATGATGTGAATTTGGTGAACATTGCCACAATTTCCCATCTTTTTTTAGTGAGAAATCAAGTGCCAATCTTTTTTTGGACATAAAATGCTGAAGCAGTTTGAACATGTTTGAACTATGTAAAGCCATCAAAATGGGGTTTAACAACGTTAAACATCCCAAAAGTCTCGTGTGATTTTCGCCATTTAGGTTGGCATTGCGGATCAAGATAGGCCTTCTTTGAAGGCCGAAACCGCTCACGATCCCTGCATTTGGCTTGCCAATGATACTACATTCCCATGGTATAGATACAAATATATATATATATATATAACAATATATATATATATATATTATATTATATATATATTATATTATATATATATTATATTATATTATATATATATATTATGAAATGAAATATGTTTTGTATAAGATTATATTTCCATTGCATGTAGAAAGTTCCCATTTTTCATATGGGGTCGTACCATAGGTCCCAAAGTTGATTAATACCTTGACCCTAAAAGGATCTAAAAGGCACCGAGCAGCTCGGTGCCTTTTCGGGTGCACCCATCTTGATTTGCTTTACGGTTTAGGTCACCTTCAAAAAAGGCAACGGGGTCTCCTGGTTGGTGGGTTTTTCGCCACCCCTCTGAAAAATCATGGAGTGAGTAACAGTTGGGATGATGACATTCCCAATATGATGGGAAAGTCATAATCCATTCCATGGTTCCAGTCACCACCAACCAATGATTATTAACCATTAACCATCATTAACCATCATGAAACCCCATACTAAAGTCATAAAAGTCATGTTCCAGTCACCACCAACCAGATAGGAAAATATATGGGAACCCCCCAACCATCAACGGCCCTTTCTTAATGGAGATTTCTAGCAGGGAAAATCATCGAAGTCAATGAGTTTCCGCCGTTTCCGGTGAAGATCTTCCCCTACCTACCGTAACGTCATCAGCCCGATGGTTTGCTGGAAAATGCTGGAAAATGTATGTGAAAATTTGTCACCAAAAAAAACTCGATGATAAATAGCATCAACTCATTTGAACAAATCCCCATAGGGAACACGATTTTAAGTTCCGTTAGGTTCCCATGAATGTGGGAATAAGCAAATTTCATTAAAACCATCCCCAATTCATCGCCATGAATTGAAGGGTACAATTCATCGCAATCCCATGACATCCAGGGTAGGTTTAAGGAAGGGTAAACACCATGACATCCCAATCTCTGCCCAAGTGGCTCGCTCAGCAAGGGTACGCAGCTATGCAAGGTGAAGTCCGACTTCACAACAATCCTGTCAGCGATTTTTCACCCATGTTGTGCTAAATTTCAGTATGGGCGCCTTTTCAGATTGAACTTTCACCAAAAAAGCAGGACTTGTGAAATTTGGCACCATGTTGCTGCATTTTTCGAACTCTGATTTCACCAAGTTGGCTTTGTGATAGATATATGGCTATGACACTACGAGTCAAAAAGCCTGTACCCCTGGTGAACACCAAAATAGCTGGCAAATGGACGTTCATCCAACCAAAATTGATAATAATAGGTTTTGACTCATCTCCACATATATATATATATAGCCTATAGCTACTCTGGTTACAAACCAGCTGAAAAAAAATGAGGGGTACCACCTTGTATATGATATAAGGGGATACAAGCAATGGCCACGATTTTTGAGTATTGTGTTGGATGTGTTGTTTTGATTTTGAAGGAATAGCTGCCTGCGTAAATCGAGAAATTGGGATCATCATGTTAGGGCCACGTGTTCCTGATGGGATATTGTGGTCCTGGTATATCCACGTGTCATGTGCGTTGCGAGCGTCAGTTTAATGTTAGAACGAAATGGCAAAGTTACTGTTAAACAGCAGAGTCATTGATGGGTATATCACCAAATTCTGAGAGGCCATGATGACAACTGTGTAATTGTAAGGGCTAGTAGTCTTTAAGATCAAACGAGTGGATTTTCTGCAGCTATTCCCTTACACCAAGTCGTGAAGTGCTAATTCATGGGAGCAATTCGCAGATCACATTTGATGGCTGACCATCATGTTCCCCATTAGAATAGCAATAAAATGGTGCTATAGCTGGTTTTATATATTACCCTGTCTATTTTAGATATACTATCTATTATCTATATCTATTATCCATTATCTATATCTATTAGACACTATTAAGCACACTATAGATATATGAAACATACTATATATAGATATATGAACCAGTATTACTATTATAGTAACCACTATATAATAATCATAGATTATAGTAACCACAATATAACTACTATTAAATTTAACCACTATAGAAATATTATTTATTATAGATATATTACCGGATTATTAATAGATATGTCATAGATATTGTAGATGTATTACCATATTACCACTATAGATAACTATAATTTAATACTAAAAATTACACTAGTATAGGTTATAGATATATTGACCACTATAGTACTACAGTATTATAGCTATACATAGATAGATATTAGATAGCTATTAGACACTCTTAAACACACTAATTATAGATATATTAATTATGTTCATAATCAACATGGATAAAAGTAATAGTGGTTAATAAGTGTGAATCACTAATTATAGACACTAATAAACACACTATTAACCACTATTACTATTAATATATTAACACATTATTTATAGATATCATTACTATTACTATTGTCCTCTATTATCCTCTATTATCTATTAACAATATCAAGAATAGAAAAAATATACTAACCACTATGACTATTATCCTCTATTATCCTCTATTATCTGATATAGATATGTAGATATACTTTTAACCACTATTTTATTGACCATTACAAAGGTTGGTAACTGTCCCATTTGGGGAATATTGAACATCACCTTATAGTAGCCATTGTAGACCATATACCTAATGGTTGGGTGATGTTCAATGGGGACATTTAATGACCCATGCATTATTACTATGTGCAGCGATTCTTTGCCCCTGCCGTCTCCTGGCGATCGCTGCACAGGTCAATGGCAGCTCTGCAAGGCCGGCGCAGTCAGCGCAGAAATCAAACAGCAGCGAGGCCTACGGAAGGAGCCGCAAGCCACATTAAGGGACGGAAAAACCATGGAAACCCCATGGAAAAATGGTGGAAAATGGTGGAAAATATGGGGAAATACCGAAAAACGTTCTGGAAAAAACATGGAGAATAGGAAAAAATCAAAGAAAATAAGGGAACGACATGAGTTTTTCCATGATGAAAACTTGGAGTTTTCTTTCCTGAAATCATAAGAAAAATGTTGCAAATCTATGAGAAAATGGAAGTGCTGCCACGAAAATATGTGATTTCCTCCATGGTGGAGATGATTGGTGATCTACTGGGGATATCACTGTGGCTATTTAAAGGGATATACATATATATATATATAGATATATATATATATATCACCAGCTACAATTGCGTATGGGTCCAATCCCTGTACCCTTCGGTTTCACATCGAAATAGCTGGTATTGAATAGGAGGTTCCCCCCCAAGATCGTTGTAATAGGTCTTGACCCAGACCCTTTTGATTGAAATGAAACCATATGAAACCTATCTTTTGAAACTTTGAATGAATATGTTTTTGGGGGGATGAATATGTTTTATATGTGGAAGAGAAGATATGTAATATTTAAGATGTTTGGTAAATTAGAAGGAATGGTCCATCCCAAGTCCTGAAATCAATCGCTACTGATGGATTTAAATCTCTAATGCCATGTTCAATCTGATGGATTTAAATCAGACTTCAAATACTAAGCTATATATTCTTTATATATCCAACTAAGCTATATATTTCATATCAAAGTTTGAAGCCAGCAAAATCATTGGTTTTAGCAACACCCTTTTCCCGATCTCATTCATGGTGAGATCCCTTGAGGCTGCTGCATCATAATCATCACCATCGTCATCGTCATCCTCATCGTCGTCATCATCATCATCATCATCATCGTCATCGTCATCATCATCATAATAATAATAAATTTAAAAATATTTATAATGATTATATAGTAATAATTAATATTAAATAATATAATAATCATCTTAATAATAATAATCATCATCTTCACCCATAAAGAGCATAAAGCAGGCTTGCTCCCAGCACCAGAATCACATGACCAATTTCCACCCCAATTTGGTGAACGAAGTAGCCTGGAGGGTTTCTGAACCGCTTTCCCCAAGGCGTGTCCATCTCATTTTCTTACTGTCCTCTAGTAAAAAAGAATCCCCAAATAGATGCCAAAACATGGTGAATCTTTGATATTTCCCCAAAAAAAATCTAACTTTTAGCTGGTTAGTATTTGTTTATCATTGATAGCAAACGATTCAAGCACTAAAGTATCTAACCAAGGTTGATCCAGAATTAATGAAACAAATCGAACTATTCCATCCTGGTCTTTGAGAATCTTTCGAATTTTCGGCATCGCCAAGCCAAGCCAACACGGTGCGCGCGGTATCTGAGGCTCCGAACCTTAAACCAATAACTTTGAGATCCAGTGGTGCCCTCGCATCGGAATTTCTTGGAGAATTTCATATGAGAATTTCATGGGAATTTCATGGGAATATGATGGGAATATGATGGGGGATGTTCCTTGGTTTCATTGCAAAAGATATGGGCTTTCATGAGATCCATCTACAGATTTTGATCCAGTTTCAACTGGGGAAACTGGGTCATATAAAATCCAAAGAATCTTATCCATGAAACTGGTGATTGAGTCATATGAAAAAATCATAGAATCTATATGAATCTCTGGGATTTAAGCATTTTCAAGATGGGACTAAACCAACCAGTCCCTGGCACTCCCTGCATTTTTGAAGTGGAACAACATGGAATGTCACGGGATCATCCACCATTTTTTTTCTTCGCAAAGCTCTATAAAATATAGATATGTTGCTATCGCTCATTGTTTCATCCGCAGCTCTGCTAGGTTTCCATATATATATGTATAAAGTCTTATATTATCTTTATATATCTTTCGTTTTTTCATCTAATTCTTGGTATCCAATACTTGACCGGCCTGCAGCATACTGGAGAGGCAGCCTCGGAATCCGGAATCTAATGACTGAATTATGATGGGGATTCACAGGGCTTCATGGGGGTTTATGGGATTTCATGATATATATATATATATTATATTTTATATATTATATATACATATTATATATATATATATATTATGATATATATATACATATTATATCTGGCTGGTGCATTTAACCATCTTGAAAAATGATGGAGTTCGTCAATGGGAAGGATGACATCCCTTTTATATGAAATGGAAAATAGAATTCGTGTTCCAAACCACCAACCAGATGATTATTAACCATTATTAACCATCATTAACCATCATTATCCCATACTAAACCAATGTTCCAAACCATATATATATATATATGATTATATATATGGGATATATCTGAGACCTGAATGATGTCATGATTCATTGACCTCATTCCATAGCGGAAACCATTCCAGTGACGTCACCATCATTCGGTCAGAAAAATCCACGAAGGCCTTCATCCATTGTTGATACCCGGCCTGGTAAACCTACAAAAAACCATGGAAAATCACCATGTTTCATGGAAAAATCAACTATTTCGACTGGGCCATGTTCAATAGCAAACTGTTAGTTTACCAGAGGGTATCATTGTAGAAGATTATATGATACATTATCATTGTAGATGATTACCCTCTGGTAATTTGTTACAGGTCGCTATTGAAAATGACCCATAGAAATCGTTGATTGTTCCATTAAGAATGGCCATTTTCAATAGCTATGTTAAATTACCAGAGGGTAAATTATCATTGTAGTAAACATGGTGATTTTCCATGATTTTCCATAGTTATGTAAACGTTTACCAGAGGGTATATAATGATGATTGTGTATGATTATCATTGTATCCACCTCACATTGGAATACAAATAAATCATCAAACAATCATTGTGGATAATTATATAATGACTGTGGAGATATCTATGTTTGTTGGTTTCAAACACCAGTTGCGTGGCCGAAAAGTTAAGCAACCCGTTGATTGCATTACAGTTGCATGTGTGTTGGCTAAATCCCTATCTTTCCTAGTTTAATCCCAGGTTTCTGTTGAAAAAATGATGCGTTTGCTGCCACCACTGTTGATGTTTGAATGTACTGCCCACTGCATCCTCATCACACACCCATTTATCCCGTTGTAGCACCATTGCTGATGATGAAATCCATATGTTTCTATTTTCAATTATAATCTATACGATATATATATATACACATATCTATCTATCTATAAATATATATATATATATACACATACATATTTATTATTATTAGTATTATTATTATTATATATATACCTACATACCCAGTTATATCCCTGCTATTTCCGATATGCAAAAAAACATGATCGGCAAAGTTCTCCCCTGTTTTCAGGTCACCCAGTGGAAATTGGGGACACCGATGTCAAACCAAGGTGCTTTTTGCTAGCTTGAAGATTGGATTTATCGTGAATATACCCTCTGGTAAACTAACATAGCTATGGAAAATCACCATGTTATTAATGGGAAAACTCACTATTTCTATGGCCATTTTCAATAGCTATGTTAGTTTACCAGAGGGTATTCATAAATGAAGGTCTCTTAGAAGTCATAGGGGGATCCCCAAGTCATCATCGGTTTCTTCATATGTTTTAATACTATTGATGTCCATGTCTTAGATTTCCATCTAAGGTGGCTTGGCCAATTAGCCTCTGGTAAACGTTACAAAAAACCATGGAAAGATCCAGCATATTCATCCATTTTCTGTGTAGTCATCCACTATTTCTTTATGGCCGTGCTCTATGTCGCGAACTGTAACAGTCATTACATCACCATGGAAAGATCCACCATGCTCAATAGCTGGGTAACTATAACAAATTACCAGAGGCTACCCTCTGGTAAACTAACATAGCTATTGAAAATGGCCCATGTATAGTTGATTTACCATTAATAGCATGGTGATTTTCAATAGCTATGTTAAATTACCAGAGGCTACATCCCATTGATGCACCGAATTTCGCCACTGAAATCACCCCCCAGTTCTTGCTGCGCCACGCAGTGCTCCGACCCTAATCTTCTGGTCGAAGGCACGGGCCCCTGGGACTGATGTTGAAATAAACGGATGTTTATAATATTATAAGATACGAGTAAGAATGGGACATGGATGGTTTTTTTTTAATTTCTTGGACATCATTCCATACTATGGATGTCAATATGATTACTATATAGATGTTTTTTTGTACTATAGATGGTGTTGTTTTTGAGTTTCATAAGATAAGAATGGATGTTTCATCATGGCTTTTTCGGGACAATCAAAATGGAGAACTTCACCAGGACTTCATCGACATGTTCAGCAGAATCCGGAACCGTCCCACATTACCATCTGGTTATGACTAACATAGCCATGGTATAGATGGCCCATAGAAATAGTTGGTTTGCCTATTAAAAATTGTGATTTTCCATCATGGCGATTTTACCTTTAAAAAAAAGTCATCCAGGGTGGAGATTTTCGGTTCTGCTGGGGATGTTCTTTCTGAATCGTCCCAAGAAAATGGCCGGTGTTCTGTCAACTACATGGCAGGGCCACGAGCTAAAATGTTGGACGCGGCGGTTCGGGCCACGAGCCGGCTAAAAAAAAAAGGCCCGAAATTCGACAGTATCCCATCCTCGGTTCATATAACATCTGGAGATATCATGGGGATATCATGGGAATATATTGGATTATATATAGGACATTATAACATAGGCTATCATTCTATATATTATAGGATTTATAGGGTATCATTCTACAACCAACTGCTAAACAATCTGTCGAACTCTGCCAAAGCAGCGGGCCTTTCTCAGTGCCGCGACGGTCTGCCTGGTCATTGCTATTTCATATTCTGGTTGGTGGTTGAATGGGGTTTATAATGGGCCTTATAATGGGATTATAATGGGATAATCATCAATAATGGGATTATATACTAATAGTGGTTATATGATGGTTATATGATGGGATTATATTATATATATACACTGGTTGGTGGTTTTTCGCCAGCCCTCTGAAAAATATGAGTCACTTGGGATCTTATTCCATTCCCAATATGATGGGAAAGTCATGTCATCCATTCCATGGTTCCAGTCACCACCAGCCAGTAATTATTAACCATCATTAACCATCATTAACCACTATTATTGATTATTATTCGTATATAATCCCATTATAAAGATGATTATCCCATCAACAAATCCCATCATTTTGATAATCCCTACCGACCCGTTTACAAAAAACGTACCCCAAGCCTCGCAAACAAAACATACCGTTTTTCGTAAAATCGGGGAAAGGGAGTCATCAAAAAAAATTCCTGGTTGACCTATCTGGATATATAGAATAGATTATAACATATATAATCAAAAAATGTGGTTGACTTATCTGGATAGATTACCTTATCTGGATATATTAGATTATAACATAATCAAAAAAAATGTGGTTGACTTATCTGGAAAGATGAAAAAACCATTCAGTATGTGTTGTTATCTTTTGAAGTAAGGCATGTTTCTGGCACCACTTTTAGACATGTACTGCAGTGACCTCAAGATATGATCAAAGCGATATCTTCGATACATCGAAGCCGAGAAAAACTGTGACCAACAAATACCCGGCCTGGTAAACATACAAAAAACTATTGAAGCCATGGCCCAGTCGAAATAGTGGATTTACCATGATTTACCCATTAATAGCATGGTGATTTTCCATAGTTTTTGGTAGGTTTACCAGGCCGGGTAGTTCCCCTAATTTGTTGTTTCATGATGCGGGAAGGTCAACAGTACCTGGAAAAACCAACCAATTTCTCCTAACCACCAGCGTCTCAGTGAAATCCCCATTTTTACCATAATCATTGTGATCCACCCAACAAAAATCAGTGGATAAACCTCAGTATAGACCCATGATTCATCTTGTTTGTCGGATTTGTATTGATTTATCCGTATGCACTATGTATCCCAATTAATCAACACATACCAACAACTAAACCATCTACGAAACCCATCAGCAAAACCACCCATTTCCGTTGGCCAAGTGCACATTATTTGTTTTCGGGCAAGTCCCCATGACTTGGTAGATGAAAAGCCACCACATTTTACGGCCTTGTGGCCCAACGGTTGGCTGTTTACAACACTTCATCAAAATCATGGGGGTTTCCATAGTCATGGATCCCCAAAATGCTTGGTTTATGTTGCCACCTCAATGGTCCTAAAGATGTATAAAGTATATGAGGGGTTCCATAGTCATGGGGGTACCCTAATAGCTGGTGAGTTTATTTCATGGCAAATCCCATCTATAAATGGATGATTTCTGGGTAGTACCCCCATGACGACACACGGAAAGCTGAACTGGGCCAGGTCTTTTCTGGGAACACCAATTCCGCTGCTCAAAAATCCCCCCTAAAACAATTCATAACTACAAGGAATTCCAAGATAAAAGATTAAAAAAACAGCATCTCTAGACTAAACTCACCTAAAAATTCCATGTGTTTATACGCATTCCTATAGAAATCCATTGAAATCCCCGTTGTTTCCTTTACGGCTTTCCATCTATCTCCCCGGCTCCACAACGGTGACGCGACGGCGACCTCCTTGAGATTCGCCAGCATCTCGCTGGAGGCGCCCACACGATGCCATGCATCTTCCATCGTCTCGGAAATTGTCCTGGAGGGATCGATGATACCATATCAATGGTAAGTATAATGTTATACCAATGGATATATGGTAAGTATAATGTTATAGTTGGTATATATTATAATGTTATAGTTATCAACTATACCATATCAATCATATTATACCATGATATACTTATTATAGTATGGTATGATATGATTGATATGGTTGATATGGTTGATTGTACCATCATTATACTGATTACATATGGTGATGGTTAACTGATGTTAACTGGTTGGTGGTATACCTACACAATATATGAAATATATATATATATATATACTGTTAATATATGGTTAATATATGGTTAATATATGGTGATGCTCAATAATGGGATTTTGTTATGGGATAATCAGAAAAATAATGGGATTATATAATAATAGTGGTTATAATACCAATAATACTGGTTGATCTGGTTGATAGACATGGTTTAACCAATACAATAACCAATTGATACCAGTTATAACTACTTATACTGGTTACTGACTTATTGTAGTATGGTATAATATGATTGATATGATTGATATGGTTGATATGGTTGATTTTACCATCATTATACTGATGATATATTAAGCAATGGTTGATATACTAATCTGGTTGGTGGTTTTTCGCCACCCCTCTGAAAAATATGAGTTCGTCAGTTGGGATGATTATTCCCAATATATGGAGAAAAAAAAATGTTCTAAACCACCAAAAAGATATGGTTTATAATTTACGGTTCAATCATTGGTTAATCAACCATGGTTACTAATAATGATATGGTTCAACCAATCGATATGGTTAATTATGGATATGTATGGATATGTGATAATTGATATTAACCATCATAGATTTGATAGATGATGGTGGATGGTTAATCCTAGTTCCTATGGTTGATGGTTCATTATAATGATTGTCATAAATGATGGTTGATGGTTAATAGTAAGATAATAATGATAATCTATGATCATATCTATGATAATAATATCATATAATATCTAGGGTTATGATAATCTATGATTGATTCTATGGTGGTTGATGGTTAATAATAATTATATAATCTATGGTTATATAATCAACCATCAACCATAACATAATTAATCATAATCATCATGATTGATAATCATAATAATGATGATTGATAATCATAATAATGATGATACTAAATAATCATGATTGATAATAATCATAATGATAATAATAATAATGACGGTACAAAACAAAACATGATTGATAATAATCATGATGATAATCCATGGTTATTGGATGGCTAATCCTATGGTTACTAGGTTGATAATAATTAATCCTAGTCGGAGAGTAGGAGAGCTGTTTCACCATCAGATGGATGGATATCGTACTACTATGATTAATCAATGTGCATGAATTATCAATTTCACCATTAGATGGTAAACAAATGCTGAGACCATACACTAGATATATAACCGGTGGATATACCATGTATGTCAATGTTCATTATCATTAAATCATTCAATGGTAAACAAATTGTTAGCTAATCTTGACTTTTTCATTCGATGCGAACCAATGTTAGCCATCATGATATTTGGTTACACAGAACTGTCATGTTAACCATGATTTACCATCATTTACCATCAATTATAATTAGCATGATGGACAGTGTCAGATGGTATCAATAGTTGGCCACGTGACAGTTATCAGCCATCCATTCTCATCCATCATGTCCATTATCATTAACCATGTCATGTTACCATATTTTACGATCAGATGGATGGCTAATCATGGAAGAATATAATATACGATATGTAATGGTCAATACTCTATGATTGATAATAGTGATGATAAGCCATGGTTGATGGAAAACATATATAATGGTATAATGGGATAGAATCTATGACAATGGCTAATTGTCGAAATAGACTATTAGCCAGCCAGTGTCATATGTTTTTATAGCAGCAGTCATCAATAACAACCTATGACAATAGCTAATAATATGACGGAATATCAATGGGAGTCTACCAACTAACGTTTGCAAATATAATATATCATGGGACATTGAATGACATCTAAAATATATAATGGTATACATCAATGTTAACCATTAATGATTACTAGGATTGTAATGGTATGTAATGTGTACATAATTTAGAATGGGAATATTAATGGGAACATAAATAATGGTTAATATATAATGATCTATGGAAAATATGATGGTATTGGCTGATGCTGGTTGCAGCAAAAAGTCTTAACAATGATGGTATTGACAATGGTATACAATAGTTAGTAATTATCTATGACATATCCATGGTAAGCGTGCGTTAACGATCTAATACTGGTTAATTGTTAAGAATCGTCAATAATGATTACTCATCATTAATAATGGTTAATAATATGGTGGTTATATTGATGGCATATATAATATATAATGGGAAAATCTATACTGGTGAAGAATCGTTAATAATGATTACGATTGTGTTCTAGTGGTTAATCATGGCAAAAGTATGGTCAATGATCAATACATAGCAATAAACCACAATACCGGAAATATGCTGGAAATATGCTGCTGGAGTATCTATGGAATTTTACCAGCAATAAAAAAATGGAGAATCAATGGTGATTTACGGGAAATTAATAGTTATTTAATCGTGACTTAATGGACATATAGTGAAGCACATCCATCAATGGATGTATAATGCGAAGATAGCGGAAAGTCCACTGGAAATAAGAGTACCCTCTGGTAATTTGTTACAGTTCGCTATTGAAAATGGCCCAGTCGAAATAGTTGATTTACCCATGAAAGATGGTAATTTTCCATCGTTTTTTGTAACGTTTACCAAAGGGTAAATATCATGGAGGTTTCTAATAGGATTTTTGTCATCCATAAATGGTCTGGTCGATTTCCAGCAAGCCATGTTTGATTGCTGGAAAGGTCAATTAGTAGAACTATATTCATATCTATGGGGTATAGAAGCTGGTATATAACTAACTATATGACCAACAAAAAGGTCTATGTGTATATACATACGGCTGTTGTTTTTTTATACACATACAAACAAAACAACAAAACCGCCAACAGTAATATGGTACAGTACTGTATCACTAACAGTCGCTATGATCAGCTGGAACCGGCAAAAATCTTCGAGTTTTGCCAAGTGCGCTGATTTTTGGGGGGGATGGAACGCAACATAAGATAACCAAAAAATATTTTGAATATACCCTCTGGTGAACTAACATAACTATGGAAAATCACCATGTTTAATGGGTAAATCCACTATAAATGACAATTTTCAATAGATATGTTTGTTTACCAGAGGGTACATATATATATATATATATAATTATATATATAACATATATAACATATATAAACCAAGCATCACTGCTTACCGATGTCATCTTGGTAAGTTCAAAAAATCATGCAGCAGATCATGGCAACAAGTTCATATCTTCCACTACCCGGCCTGGTCAACGTGAAGCAAAAAAACGAACTGGAAAGATCCACCATGTTCAAATCCACTATTTCGACTGGGCAATGTTCAATAGCGAACTGTAACATATTACCAGAGGGTATGTCCTCACTTATATAATCCGTGAAGATCTACCCGTATCTCCAGGTATATCCCCAGTTTCAATCCAGTCTTGCCATAAATGGATGGTGGTGCCCGTTCACACGATGGTCACCAAAGGGGGTCAATATGTCACCAAGAAAGATCAACAATTTTACCCACTAAGCTGGTTTATAAATGACTATATTTGGTTGGTGGTATACCTTCAACCCCTCTGACAAATATGAGACAATGGGAAGGATTCTCCCTTTTTTATGAAATGGAAAAATCAAACAAATGTTTGAAACCACCAATTAACTATATCAATACTATCTCCTCAATTTCCCTAGGCTTTATGGTAGACTGATCTAGATATTCATTGACCCTTCACCGCAAAACACCGTTCCGGTCACCGTAAAACACCGTTCCGTTGCCAGGCCACACAGGTTCTTGTTGGGGCTCATTGATTTGACCTCAGGGAGGCCGAAGTTTGGGAGGCCCAGTTGTCTGACGTGGGGTGATTTTCATGCTGATACCAGATAACCCCAGGACATATTCCCAGGAAATAGCTATATATAATGCTAAATATACCATATAACATTATATAACTAGTCTGAAAAACCCTAGGAATATTTAGCTATTTTGATGGGAACTAATATCTGGGAAAGTGATGATTTCGTGTCGGAAAAACATCCGGATCTTACGGAGTTTCCGAGATTTTCATTCGTACCAAAGTGAAGTGCTGCGAATTTCTTCGTCGGGATTCTTGACCGCCATAACCTGGGGATTGAATCCCAAATTTTCCCATATGTTCCCTATCAAAAACGCTGGGAAAGTAAGGAAAAACCCTAGCTGGTTGACCATAGGTTAGTTCTTCAGCAAGGTCGTGGTACTTTTTGGAGTGGTCAGAGCGCCGTGGGTCAAGTTATGAACAAAATGTGAACATGGGAAAGTCTATGGTACCCTCTGGTAAACGTTTACATAGCGAACTGGAAAATCACTATTTTAATAGGTAAATCAACTATAATTTGGCCATTTTCTATAGCTATGTTAGTTTACCAGAGGGTAAACCCGCCGGTGCGATGTAGAAAAAGTTCGAAGTTTCTGATTCTTGTAGGGCGATCGTTGATTTTCCTGGCTAAAGGACTCGATCCATCCTGTCACTTTCAGGATCGCCTACAGCTATGGACCTGGGATGTACCGACTCTGGTATTTTTTTTCACCAATGTGACTAGGATTTTCTTGGTGGTATAATGGAGATACCATAGGATATAACCATAATGGGATAAATGATCTACCCTCTGGTAGCCTCTTCACTTGTTCCCATGAAGAAATAACCATGGAAATTATTGGGAAATCGTCGAATTAAATTGACCATTTTCTATAGCTATGTTAATTCACCAGACGGTATATATATACTATATACAGCAATCTAAGAGTATTTTGTTTCTTTAAAGAAACCTCGGGTTCATCAGTTCATCATCCCATTATATATATATACCCATTATTATCCCATTCCCATTCATTATTAGCGGTTAAAACTTCAAACAGTCAAATTCCCGCTACTGTTGCCAAAAAAAATGTCAAAACTGGCATGGTAATTTTGTTCAGTTGTTGTATGAGCTAACTTGCGAGGAGCAAAGGAACCACATGGAAGTTCTCCCATTCCCGTAATCATATTATTAAACAGTCTTTACCCTCTGGTAAACGTTTACATAGCAATGGAAAATCACCATGCTATTAATGGGAAAACTCACTATAAATGGCCATTTTCTATGGCTATGTTAGTTTATCAGAGGGTAACAGGGGCTGAATCATCAACAGCCGTCCCTGTACATTCTCATCATGATACGCCCCGTCCCTGGCATGGTGAAAGCACCATTTTTCGTGGCCCCAAAATCCGGAGGTTCAAGATCATTTTCCCATAAAAATGACCATAAGTTGTTGAAAGATCCACAATTTTGGTGACAAAAAACCCGCTACATCCCATGAATTTCCTATGAAAAATCCCCATAGGAAAGTTATGTAAATCCCATGGAAATCACAATAAAAGCCCCTATGAAATCCCATAAGGAACCACCAACGATTCACGTGGTGCATATCGAGGCACATTCAGAGCTTGATAGCATTTGCGGAGCAGGCTCGACAAGCACAGCCATACCTCGGCGCACGTCGTTCGTTCAACCGGTTTCAACGCTGAAACGCTTTGAACGTGCGTTTGCTCAGTTGGTAACCAGGTTAGCTATGGTTTATGGTAAAGATATCGAACTGCTTCATGAAACTGGTGCTTTATTAAAAATCACCTGAGTGATTTCAAGCAAGAAACACAGGGAGTTTTCATCATGATTGAACCATGACTGGTTGGTGGTTGAGCCACCAACCCCTCTGAAAAATCATGGAGTGAGTAACAGTTGAGATGATGACATGACCCCAATATATGGAAAAAAATGTTCCAAAGCACCAACCAGATGATTTTTAGCTTTGGTTTGTTCCGATGAATGATGGGACAGAACAATAGAATCAATTGGTGTATTGATATAGGAAGACTGTGGAATATTTGAAAAAGCCGTTATCCATAGGGAGCAATTGATAGCTATCTTGCAATTTCTCACCAACCACAGTGGTGATATAATATGATGTAATGAGATAAATATGAACAACAATATCTGGCTGGTGGTGCAATAACCATCTTTAAAAATATGTGAAAGTCAATGGGAAGGATGACATCCCATAGAATATGGAAAATAAAATTCATGTTCCATCAACCAGTGATTATTAACCATCATTAACCATGATTAACCATGATTATATAACATTATATAACCATCATTAACCATCATTACCCCATATGGCTTTGTCAATGGGCTTCATTAACCTCATGGCTTACGTGTGCCATCGTGCAAATTGCCGCCACGTAACGCCAAAATTCCCGTCCTCAGAAAGCCATGGCTGGGTGAAAAACACCCTTTTTTTAGGGGAAAATAGTAAAATACCTTCCATTTATGGAAAATAGGGTGAAGGCTGGGTGAATTACCTTCAATTCTGGGTGTGAAATTTCACTGTCCATCAAATTTCACTAATCAGATCACTGCGGAAGCCATGACCTGGGCTTCTGAAGTAATAGAAAAATGGGATACAATGAGCTGAAGATTGTAAGTCCCATAGTTCCATAATTAATGTTCCATATGTGTTTTTTCCATATCCTCATATGGCTCACTAAATGCCCCTAAAATTGCATATTCCAACCTCTGAACTGTTGAAGCTGGTTCACAGTGATTGAACATTCAATCCAAAATCACCGAAATGGCATCAGCTACGACAAGGAAAAACATGGATCCGAGCTTCTTCGCTGTACTCACAACGACTTGCCGTGGTCATTTGCGCCATGAAAAATCCCCGGCAAATCATCAAATCATCGAACTAAATGGGCCACGGATTTTTTCGCTATGTGAAGATCGTCCAGACATTAAGAGCAGCTGATTTCAGAGCTGAATTCAGGATATGTCAGGACCGTCCCCTCGATACTCTCCACTCGCCGCAAGCTGTGAAATCAGCGAAATCAGCGAAATTGGAGTATCAAATCCCACCCCAAATGGCGCTTGTGAACCGCGAGGGTTTGGGCTGAGATTTACCTATTTAATAATAATAGTAATGAGTAATGATAATAATAATCATCATCATCATATAATAATATATTAATAATCATATAAATATAAAATTATCATCTCAATAATCATCTCAATAATCATATATAATTTTCATAATAATAATAATAATGATGATAATAATAATAGAAATAAAAATAAACTATAATCATTGTTTAATATAAATAACATTATATAAATAATAATACTAATAATGAGATAGCACCCAAAGTTTCGATGCCAAGCGGCAGAGCGCTAGGCTGAGCTCCGCTGCGCTTCACCCCAAAAAAGCGCGGCTGCGACGTGCCGCGGGACGTGCCCGTTCTTTGTCTTGGGCTGAAAAAAACGGCGATGCGCCGTGGTGGTTGGTTGTGACACCAGAAAGCCCTGGAAATGGAGGTTGAAAGCTGGGAAAAAAATGTCTATAAAACTATGATCATCTGATGTAAATTGTGGTTTTCAATGGGAAAATCATCTATAAATGGGGTATGACACACTATGACACCATCTCCCAAGCAAAACCTCAGGTCTTCGTTGAACCGTTGTGATTGTTTCTTTCTTTTCAGGTTTTTTTCCAGCCGAAATTGGGATTTTCTTCATCACAAACTGTGGGAATCTGAGGAAATTTAAGCAATAGAATGGGTCATTACAATCCATTGGAGGAATTCCATTCTCAGCCAACAAACACCATTTGCAAAAACTGAAGTTTTGTTGGTGACTACCCAGAAGGGTCAATCTGGATCCCGTTGCCTTTTGGATTATTATACATTATATGATGATTAAGATGATTATTGTTATTATTATGATTATTATTATTATCACTATCATTGTCATTATTATTATTATTAGTATTATTATTATTATATATTGTGATATTATATATTGTGATGGTGATGGTGATGATGATTATTATTATGATCATGGATTATGTATCCCCAATAGTAGTGCAGGGTAGTAAAATCAAAAACTCCTCAGCACGAAAAGACAATCATATCTCCATATTGGTGTGATGGTTTTTGATGGTCAAGGCCTTGTACTTCATGATGAAATTCCCATTGACAAGTTTCTCATTGACCACCACTGGACATCATCACTGCTAGACGATTTGTGATGAGTTCCCCAGCAAATAGAGCCACTTGTTGATGGTTTCATCATGAGCCCATTCCACTGGGTTTCATCATTCCATGAAACTGGGTTTCATAGAGTAGGGAAGCATCATGAACCATCATCCATGATACCATGATACCCTCGTGAAAAGTAAATCATTTCTCACAAAAATGAGCCATGGCTTCCAGATGAAGAAATCTGGGGGGTTCCTGAGTCATGGAGGCACCCCAGTCATCCAGGCCCCTCATCCGTTGGATGTTCGGATTTTCCCATGGAAATAAACCCAGCCCAGTGGGATACCGGAAATGGCCAGCTGCACGGTAGCCCACCGAGCCGTGCTTGGTGTATTCCACATACCTGAACTCTGCAAAAACTGGCCACCAACAGCGCAAAATCGAAAAGTGCCATGGATTTTTCAGGGCCATGGATATTTTTTTGCAACTTTTTTGGCCATGGAAAAATGAGGAATAGCAGTGCTTCATTTTTTGCAACTTTTTTGGCCATGGAAAAATATGAAGCACTGCAAATTATAAACCTCACCTTTGAGTCTTTTTTTCCGTCAAAAGATGTGCGTTGCAGTTACAAAAAAAAACACGGATTTCGTGGGCCACGGAATGCATAGAATGAGGAAATATCCGCCACGGTAGATGTTGATTTGGTTCACTATTGGTTTTACCAAATCGTCTATGATCATCTATTGGTTTCCAAATATATTGGAATATCATCTTCTCCAATACCCTCTGGTAATTTAACATAGCTATGGAAAATGGCCATTTATAGTGAGTTTTCCCATTAAAAAATGTGATTTTCCATTGCTATGTTAGTTTACCAGAGGGTAATACATAGATGATCGGAGGTTCACTACTGGTTTTACCACAGATGATTTCACCGTGAAAAGATGGTGACCTGAGGGACTCTGGAGGCAACGGTTACTATCTCACCTGTGGTTGAGCCACCCCCTCGAAAAATATGAGTTCGTCAGATTGGATCATCATCCTGGGGAAAATAAAATTCATGTTCCAAACCACCAACCAGTTATACATATGTACCTGTATATATATATACCCTCTGGCAAACTAACATAGCTATTGAAAATGGCTATTTATAGTTGATGTACCCATTAAAAATTGTGAATTTCCAGTTCGTTATGTAAACGTTTACCAGGCCGGGTCTTCCCCAAGATAAAGCCAAGGGACAGGGTGATCACATCCTTTCCATCCTCGTTGTCCAAAACCTCCCTGAGGTATCTGTAGGCCCTCAGTTCTACAGCAGGAACCGCAACTGGCTGAGGCAAATTGGCAAAGCCCTTAAGAAGACGGGTGTAGAACTGTTATGATGATGGAAATGTGGGTGAAATTGGGGTTCATGGAAAAAACCTTACATCAATATATACATAAAAATCATTGAAAAACAAACTGGGACATACCACAGGACATGTTTATGAACCACACCGGATTCTCAGCTTTGGTTGTTCAAGGCACCCGGATTCTCCCGCAATGGGTCACCAAACATTCCCCAGTGGGTCTGGGGCGGGAACCGTGGAAAGGGTACCCATCCAGTCATAGTTGGTTTTGCTGGATGGGATGGTGATTCCCTCATGTGGTAATTTCATGTGTTCATAGGTGTTGACCCATCCCCCTTCATTGATTAACTCATCATTGATCCAAGCGGATTCGAAAAAAAATATGGAAAATAGGCCACTGATCCTCTGGTAGTTCAGCAGTTTGCTCTGGAAAAAACATGTTTAAAACTACGTTCATGGGCCATGTATAGCCATAGCACACTGTGAACCAGTTCGAAAGGCGACAGTTCCACCCTCAGCCGATGTACTAAGTACTACTTAACATGTACTAACTACTTACTCAGATTTGCTAAAGGAAACAGTTGAAACTCAACCCAACCAAAAATATACATTCCCTAGATAGATCCCCTGGTGAAACCCAACATATATATATATTGTCCCTATACAGATTCCCTAATGGATTTCTCATTCATTGTTTTTTTAAACACTTGAAATGATGCCTTCGGATATCACAAAAAAGCTGCCGTGGTGCAGTGAGGGTGTCATCGCTGAGTCTCTATAACTATACAAACTGATGGTGTTTATGGTAGCTATTATCTATAGATAATATATATATATCCATATTATACTATATAGTTATAGTTATAGTCAGATTATAGTCAGCAACTTATATCTGGGCGGGGCACCACTTCGGGTTTTTGTATATCCATTTTTTTTTGGGTTTGACATGGATCCAAGTTGAGTGGGCCATCATTCTCCAGAGATTTCTATCCAAAAACACATCCCAGTTCTCTGGGTCAACATCTGATAAGTTAGAAAATTATGGATCATCCATGATCATCCCATCATAATTTTTACATATGATGACTATATGATGACTAAGATTCAGATGTGCTTTGCAATCATATTATATAGATTTATATTATTATTATTTTTTCGTGTTTCTGAAGCGCGCAGAAAAAAATCCAGCGTTTTGCTGAAGGTTTACCCTCCGGCAATCCATGGTTTGCTGGAATTTGATCCAGCATTTTGAAGGGGAAATCATAAAACGTTTCACGAATCTCTACGAATCTCTGAATTTATGGACCATGGCTTCCATAGCTATATGAGCCATGGTCAATACTCACGAAAAATGGTTGATGGTCATCCCATCCATAATAAGGATCCAAAAATAATGGTTATTATAAATCCCTATGAACCATTGGATGACTAGCCCCTATTAATGGTGATTAACCATGAGTATTGACCATAGCTCATATGGCTATATGGCTATAGTTTAACCAGAGGCTACTAATTGTTTATACCATGGATTTCCCCAGCAAAATTCCGCTTCGCTCCGGGGATTCCGGGTTTCCACACGGAGTGATTTCCATGGAGTGCTTGATGCTGACCTTCGAAAAAAACGAAGCGCGGCTGGGATGGCTGGGAATTTTGGGATTTGGATTGGGATTTCACCAGCCAGTTCTGTCGGAATTCACCGAAATTTGGTTTCGGAAACGAATGGTGATTGATGTGACCCAAAATCATGGTGAAATCAAACGAACCCAAAAAATGTTTGTTAAAAAAAAACAGCATCCAAGAAGTATCATCATGAATTTCCATGGTAAGTATTTCAGCAACAAACAAATCCTGATTCAACTAGCAGTAACATAACCAACTGGACTGTGATTTGCTACATTTAAACCATCTCAAAGCGGAGACTTCACCATGGAAAATCTAGGCCCTTTAGTCCACCGAGCTTTAGTCGACCGAGCTCCGAGTCGAAATGTGGCATGAAGGCAGTTGTCACCAGGTCGTTCCAAACGAATCAAATCCATCTATCTATTGGATTAATATGTTATAATATGTTATAATCACCATTATATGGTTACAATCACCATTAATGGATGAATATCTTATAATAATCGTTCTAACTAGCGTTATAATATGCTATAGTCACTATAGTCTTGTTATAACCAGCATAAATGTCTAGTTACAAGCCAGCTTCGCTAAGGAACCACCAGCTTGTCCCAGGAATTGGCCGTTGCTGACCTCAGGCCGTTTCCCATATGTCTGAGTAGATTATAATAAGGCCATAAAAGGGGATAAGTTCCCGCAATCTAACCATTATTCCCAGAGACGAGTGACGGAGAACTATAAAATTTACCCAGATATGTGTTCCATCTCTTTGTTCAATGTGTTTTCCAAGGTTTTTTTCCCCAAAAAGACACCCGTATCCCGTATCCGTCACGGGCTGCTGCGGCGAACTCAGGCTCCCCGCCAACTTCTTCATACATCGCCCCCTCACCGCCGGTTTTCGGCGGCATCGCCCAGCTTTGTTTTCGGAAAAACATGCTTAAAAAATGCCCAGGGATGTAAGAAAGCATCAATAGGGATTTTGTAGGGATGGGGATTAGTCATCAACAATGGGACTAGTCATCACTTTGATTTATTGCTGGTTGGTGGTTGAGCCTACCCCTCTGAAAAATGATGGAGTTCGTCAGTTGGGATAATGACATTCCCAACTGAATGGAAAGTCATAAAATTCCATGGTTCCAAACCACCAACCAGGTATTTCATGGTGATTCTGCGCCTGTCAGATGGCCCATCAGATTTCAGAAAAAAAACGTTGAAACTCGGGCGAGGAATAAGCGTTTTTTCATGGGGATAGAGATAATTTTCTCATTAACAATCGGAATTCTGGGTAATTCCCGTGTTTATATATATTATCTGGTTGGTGGTTTTAACCATCTTGAAAAATATGAAAGTCAATGGAAAGGATTATCCCAGATATTATGGAAAAATAACAAATGATGCAAACCACCCATCAGATAGATAGATAGATAGATAGATAGATATAATTATATAATTATATATATATACCCTATAATTTACCCTCTGGTTATTTAGCAGTTTGCTATGGAAGCCATGGCCCATTTAGTGAGAAATGATTCATGATGTAATTCTCCATAGCTACTTTACAGTAAATTACCTGAAGGTATCTGAAGGTTTGATTTCCATACTTTCTCAAAAAAAACCCTTCGAAAAGGAAGGAAAGAGACATCTGCCCATTGGTGATGAAAATCCCTGTTGCTGTTTGAACCCGAACCGGGAACCCGTTATTCATAGAAATACTCTGAAATACAGTCTAATCTATTGTATTTCAATAAATTTCATGTATTTCCTTCAATAACCTGTTCTATTGAAATAAAATACTGTAGATTAGAAGATAAATCATCATCACTGATATACCCCCAAGATTTTCAACGTGCGTCAAAACCAAACCAGCACCCTGGGTTATCGGGTTGTCGCAGCAAAATAGTTGGTATCGCTGCAGATGTTCGTCACCCGGTTCCAAGATTCCTGTTGATTCTAACCCGTATCTACCCGTTCGTATCATCATTCTACAGAGTTATAAACAGTTATCAACATGTTGTAACATTATATATAATCACCTGACCAATATAACGCAGTTGTAACTTATAACATATTATAATATCAATGACGCAAGGTTATCTTATAATCTTCACATTTTTGGTTAACACCCCCCAGATTTCAAGAAATGCTCCGTTTTTCGTTACACGCCCGCCTCAGCCATGCGCAAACCTTGTTGGGCAAAGGTCGGGGCTCGCCGTTCGGAAGCTTCATCGACCTGGAGACTGGAGAATTCTGGAGATTTCTGTGAGCGAATCCCCGACCGGGCTCCCCAGACGGGCTGCAAAAGGATTCCAAGACGGGGTTCCACACCACGGGCCTTGGAAAGATGGAGGTTCATAGCTGGGAGAATCCTCCTGTTTGATACACCAACTTGATGTCATTCAGAAATAAATTCATGTGCAAAGCTAAGATTTCTTAAGATACCCACATGGCTGTGAAATCAAATACTAAGTTGATACTGGACAAGTTACTATTGCTGTTCCAAGTTACTATTGGAAATTGGCACTCCGTTGGAAAAAGGGCGATTCTCATCACAGGATGTCGAATCATGGGAACCGGCCGCAAAAACGATGGCGCCATAACTGCGATTTCAAAAAGATAAACCGGCCGCAAAAAAAACATGACACCGGTACTTAGCCTCTGGTAATTTAAGTTAGATAACTATAGAATACTATAGATAACTATAGAAAGATCCAGCATTTTCTGGGTAAATCAACGATTTCAATGGGTCATTTTCCGCTATGTAACAGTTATAACCAGAGGATAGTTGTCATCCCACATAGCTATCACCCAAAGGGTGACCTCCCGGAGCACCCAAAAAAATTGGTTTCCACGCTTCCACTCCGGGCTGTTGGGCCGCTTCTCCTATGGCCCATCCGGTGGCCCAAAATGTGGGGCCACCGGGCCCCCGGTTCGATAGCTAACTTGCTGTACTGCAACTAGGATTGATTAGCGGGATATCGAAGTAGTTAGATGAACTAAGACAACCAATCTATAACTCTTTTTCAGGGGGCCTCGAAAAACACTTCTCGGACCATTAGAAAATTGGACCCTAGACCAATTTTAACCCCCAACAAAAATGGTGGCCCTTTTTAAAGAACTTAGTTACCTTACAAAAAACTTACTGACCCTAGTTATCATTAGCTATTCGTATAGTATTGTGATAAAAATGGCGTTTTCCGGTGGCATTTCTGTGGCGTAAACTCCCGGTTTGCGGAAAGAACTCCAACTTGGGATGATCGTCGAAGAGGGATCATAAACTGCGACGATAAAAATTGGGGCCTCCCAGTGACTGGTTACTGTTGGTTTATACTGGGATTATATAATAATAGTGGTTATAATATATACCAATAATAGTGGTTATAATACCAATAATAGTGGTTATTTCATACCAATAATAGTGGTTATATATGGTAATTAATGATGGGATTATATATAGATATAACATACCTGGTTGGTGGTATACATACCCCTCTGAAAAATCATGGAGTGAGTAGCAGTTGGGATGATGAGATTCCCAATATATGGAAAAATAAAAAATGTTCCAAACCACCAAACCATATTTGCCATAGTTATTGAATATCATGAATCCTGAATCGTTATTTGCGTATCATAAGCCATAGTTACTGAAGTTATGTTCACCAACTTAGCTATCGACTGGGGGCCCCACACTGTAGCGATATCAATTGCATTATCATCTCATGAACAAAAGAAAACGTAAAATGATTGTGTTGAAAAAACGATTTGAATCGATAGCGGACTCCCTTGTTCTTGGGCAGATGCATTCGAAGGGTATTGCAAGATCCATTGTTCATCGCTTAAATCTCTATTTGTCAACTAAAACCCACAAAATGATATAAAATGATCATGTTTTTCTATCATGGCCAATTGCAAACACCCTACACGAAATCTTGTTTAGCTAGTTAGGTTGAAGTATTGCCATCAAAATAACACACTACAAAATTGTATACCAGTGTGTTGCATGTTCTCCACATAACCCTTTTTTCATCACGGTTGATATCCAATTAACTCGTGCACAAGTAAACTCTAATTCCAATGACCAATCAACATCAATTAATCAGATGTTCCTTGTATTAAACATGTATTAAACCATGTTATTAAACCACCATTCTTGGTACTTAAACATGGTTAAACCATGGTGAAACCACCATTCTTGGTACTTCAACATGGTTACACCATGGTGAAACCCGCCACGTTTGCTAGGTCAACATTTCGCATCGCATCTTTCGTCGCGCTTTGCGCTTTGCCTCGGCTTGGGGGCCGTTCCAGCGGTAGTAGCCGTCACTGGACCTGGGATGGAGGAAGTCACTGGACCCAAAAAAGGATGAGGGAACTATATGGCAGTGTGTCAAAACCTTGTACCCCTGGTGAACATCAAAATAGCTGGTAAATGGATGTTCATCCCACTAAAAATGGTATTAATAGGTATTGATCCATACCCATATATAGTTAGCTAATAACAATAGCTATTTCCTCCATAGTTTCAGCTTATCGTAATCATCCTATGTCACAACAGGTAATAGCTAATTATGTGATGGCTATGGGTAATAGCTAAATAACATTAAATAACCTTATTATAATAATAACTATAACAATAGCAATAACTTATTAGCTATTTAATAACTTATTAGCTACTAATAGTAGCTATTATATTTTATTTCATAACAATTAGCTAAATAATAGCAATAACAATAGTTACCTCATCAAAAAAACTGCTAGTTATCAAAACTTGCTATGATTGACTTATCATTCTATAACTTATTATTATTGGTTATAAGCTAAGTGTAATAATTAACAAGGTTGTTGGTTTACAATAACTATTTTAAGTTAACGTTCAGTTGGTGAACATGACTATAGATCCCATGTTGGTGTATGATACGCACATAATTACATTTAGATGGGGATATAAACCAACTTATAACAGCAACTTAAGTATGGTTTATGGTAGATATAACATGATATAACTATATAGTTAATGGATGTTAATAAGGTTTCTAAACCAAGAGACACAACTGGGGGGCACCTCTTGCAGATGACCATAAAACGGCCAGCCCTCCGCAGTTCCATCATCACATCTTCTGTATCCGAAAAAGTGACATTCCGATGTCACAAAATCCCGATGATACCATACTAATCCATACTATATCCTATGTATTTCCACGAAACATCTCAAGGATATCTCCATGTTCTATCCCCCAACCAGAACCCAGAATATTTTTCTGGTTGCTGCTTCATCTTCCACTTGACCAGCCGGCCCAGCCGGCCCAGCCGGCCCCATTTATCGTTGGGTCTTCCGCACTCTTCGAAGCGCACCAGCAGCGCTTTGAAGTGCCTCTTGCCTTCTTGCAAGATCACCTGCGCTTGGGCATTTCTTGGATGATCAAATAGGTGTGGGCTTTCGGAGATCCATTCTTATGGGATTTTCTGGTGATATTAGGGGATAGGGATACAAAATATATAACCAATACTGTAATATAATGGTGATATGATGGTGATATGATGGTGATATGATGATAGGAATTGATATAACCATCAAAAATGAATCATAATGAACCATATTATCCTATCAATCATAATGAATCATAATTATATATCTAAATGAACCATATAAAGCAATGAAATGCGAAAACCTGAGGAGGTTCCCATGAAAAATCCCCATGGATCTTCCCAAGATGGGGCCTCCAAGATAACGTTCAGTTGCCTGAGATAAGTAGCTTAATTCTATGGTTTATGGTAGATTAACAAGTATAGTCAGTATAGTAAAGTATTCGTGTGTTTTCCCCAACCAGCTTATACCCTCTGGTAATTTATCATATAGCTATTGAAAATGGCCATAGAAATATAGTGGATTTACCCTTGACAAAAATGGTGGATCTTTCCGTAGGTATGGAGCAGTTTACCAGCAGTAACCAAACTGGAGGGGCACCATCCTGTATTGTTGTTGGTTTATCCCATGTTCCTGTAGAAGTCGAATCCCACGATCTCCAGCAGGAACCAGGGGAGCCCAGCCCGATGCCGGTAACATGTCCGACGATTCGGCATCGGGTGCTAGTCCTATAGGCTTTGTCTCCCCATCTCCTCAAAATCCCAGTCAGAACTCGTGTTTTTCTATCTTTTTCCTGGTGTTTTCGCCTTTCCTGTGAAAGTTATCCCAGTTCGTTCCCATTTGATTTATATGTTTCCTACTAGTATGTGGTTGGGGCCACTCTTGGTAGCTCCTATTTCTCCCGATTTCCCTAAACCACTGGATAGCCTATGAAACTTCTCCCACTTTGTCATCGCCACCAGCAGCGACCTCGCCAAATTCCATGTAGCTGGAGGTCCGCCCGAGATAGCGCGGACAGCCAGCGGTGTGGTCGTTGGCGCGCTTCAAGCGACTCAGCTTCTCGAACTCGTGCCTTCGGAGCAGGGGAGTTTGTCCCATGGGAACTGAACCACGCGAAGATATGGGGATTCTATTGGGATTGATTGGGAAAATGATGATCTGGTTGGTGGTGTACCTACCCCTCTGAAAAATATGAGTTAGTCAGTTGGGATTATGAAATTCCCAATCTATGGAAAAATAAAATTCATGTTCCAAACCACCAACCAGTGATTTACTCAAACAAAATAGATTTTACTGGGGGGTTGAGTGGATTTCTGATGATTTTTCCGGATAAAATGGTGAAACATTGGGAAAACGAGGATTCTCCGAAGTGGGGATCGCCTATTTTCAGACAAAGCCAGGTGGAAATCTTTGAAATTGGAATGATCATGGGATTGTTTGGGAAGTTCTATGGGGATTTCTCGGGAGTTCATTACAACAAAAGCAACCATATGAGGTGTAGTAATAAATTGCTGGTTGGTGGTTAGAACCCCTCTGAAAAATATGAAAGTCAGTTGGGATGATTATTCCCAATATACATATATATATATATATATGGAAAAATAAAATTCATGTTCCAAACCACTAACCAGATAGTAATAACAATGATGGATATCACACCCTGGTTGTTATAACTATGGGATTTGTTGGTGAGCTTTTCGGAGGGTGCACATCCAAGTGAGCCCTGAGAAATACCACTATCCAAATGAAATTCTGGTTGATAAGTATCCCTATGCAAATGAGTCATCCCCCGGTAAACCAGATCGGCTCATAACCGCCTAGATAAACCAACACCCCAGACACTCTAGAGGGGCGACAAATGTACCTCTTGCCATGCTTGTGCCGTCAAGTTCGATGGGAATGGTTAAAACAATAGGGATTCTAAAAGGGATGTACCCTCTGGTAAACTAACAGAACTATTGAAAATTGCCAGTTATAGCTGATTTACACATTAAAAATGTGATGTTCAATAGCTATGTTAAATTACCAGAGGGTAAGTAAGCATCAATAGGGATTTTGTGATGGGGATTCGTCATCAAGATTGGGACTATATAAACACCTTGATTTATGGTCATCATGGTCATCCCATCGCTAGGAATCCAAACATCATGGGCAGAATAGCATCCCATTCATCCCTAAAAATTTGCTATGCCATCGAACTTTTGACCATGATGCATACGCTATAGTAAAAAAAATGGCATCAATCTATTGTCAATTCAGGGAGCGCAATGGGATTTTTTTGGGGATGCAATGAAATTTCATGTGGGATATGGCCAACCTATGGTTTACACACTATGGGTCATATTGTTTGATCCATGATCCAAAGTCTATGGTTTTCACATGGTTTCACCATAGGAGTTTTTTGTGTGTTAGATCCTATGGAGAATTTCATGAAATCCATTGAAATCCTGGATTTCCAGAACTTGTTGTATGAAGACCAGAGGCCTTCACCCACAGCGAAAAAAAAAAACTCGTCTGAGTCCATGTTCAGCCCCTTATTATGTCTGAACACGATGGGAAAAACACGATCTCTACCATCATCCGTAAAATAAACGGTAGATCCTTCTTAAGTAGGGCCGAAAAAGAATGGATGCGTCTGAAAGCGAAGTTTTCCTCCCAATGTCCTGCAAAAACCAGGGGGCATAAGTCCACTTTCAGACACACTCCGAGTTGACTCCAGAGCCAATTGGTGCCCATTCCCGTTTTAGCCCAGAGAGATTCCTGACCTTTACCCTCTGGTAATGTCCCACATAGCCATGAAACATCACCGTTTCAATCGGTACATCAATGAACTAAATGGGTCATCTATAATCATCTATACCATAGCAAACAACCTAAACTGTTGAACCCAGAGGATGCGAAAATTCACAAGTCCCATGCTCAAGTCACTGGAGCTTCCCTCCATCACTGATCTTAGCCATTCGAACGTTGTTTAAACCTCTAATCAAACGTGGCCCGAGATTGCAAATCTATGAATGGCCTGGGATTTTCCATGTTTACCCGAGAAAACAACAAACCTCTCACGACTCTCGTGCTTGCTGCTGAAAATGTCCTGTTTTCTCTGGGTTTTTAGTATCTCCATGAAATGGTGGGCTAGACCCCCTAGACATGTCCATGCTTGCTGGTTTTCCATCCTTCTTTTTCTTTGTGGTGGGTGTATCTTATCTGGTTAGGTGGTATACCCCTCTGAAAAATATGAGTTCGTCAGTTGGGATGATGACATTTCCAATATATGGAAAGTCATAAAATTCCATAGTTCCAGTCACCACCAACCAGTTATGATAAATTTTTGCCGGGGAAATGATGACCATTACCATTGAAAATCATGGGATTCGATGGGGAAACCCCCCATATTCAGACAACGTTGGTCAGAAAAAAAAACACAAAATGTGCCCGTGAAAAAATCCCGTGACCGCTGAAATCTCCATTGTTTCCCCCCATCGAGGGATGCATCATTGCTTGCCCACTGGTGCCCCCGTGAAATGTGTTGCTTTATGTTCACCAGAAAAACTATGTTTTTTTTTTTAATATCATAAACGACACAAAAGACCTAGTGAAATAAAGCAACTTAGCTATCTCAATCCCATAAAACTATGATTTCTCACCATGGAATCTCATCAAATCCCATTGTTTTGCACCATGAAATCCCATGAAACATCTGATCAAACCACCAAGCAGAATTCCAATCCCAGTCCCAGTCATCTCATTGAGTCTCCACCTGTTCTCAAAGCTGTTCTTTTTGAAGTTGTCGGGATCGCCAATGAGATAGTCCCACAACCTTCGTACGAAAAAAAAGCAGATGATTTTATGGGATAGAATAGTGACTGAAAAGTGATTTTTAATGGTGATGAATGGTGATTTAACGGTAATTTTATGGAATAGAATGGGAATGCTGTTGGTGCTGCCCAGGTGAGTTAAATCGCCTTGCTGTTGGTGGTTATGACCATACTCAGATGGGGCAGCATAAATCAACTGACATGCCCTCTGGTAAACTAACATAACTTTGGAAAATCACCATTTTTTATGGTTAAATCAACTATAAATCACCATTTTCAATAATTACCTATGTTAGTTTACCAGAGTGTAACGTTGAATTAAACTTAGATGAGATGGGGGTTTACATCAACCAACACACCCAATCACGACGTGTGGGGGCACCACCTACCTGTGGACCTATAAAGATCATCATAGGGAAAATCATGGGCAACATGTGGTAACATGTGCAAAAATAGGGATGAAACATGGTGAAAATTTAGGGATTGAACTTGATTGAACTATCAACGGGATTTTGTTGTAAGGATCATAGTGTCATCACGGGGTGAGTCATCAACTATGAAAGTATAAACATTGGATTTATGAATTATGGGCATCCATCTCATATTTTAGGAATCCGGCTGCACAATGGGTATATAATATGTATCTATATGACCAATCCATGGCACATGTTTTCGATGGGTCGAAACCCACCCCATCTTGGTGATTTCACCGAAAAAAACTTGGGGATCGCACTGTGAGGAAATAATAAGGCTCTGAAGCGAGTTCTTCAAGATTGTCTGGTTGGTGGTTGAGCCCTACCCCTCTGAAAAATCATGGAGTGAGTAACAGTTGGGATGATGACATTCCCAATATATGCAAAAATAAAAAAAATGTTCCATCTGGAAAGATATACCATAACGCACCAACACTTGCTCGCTCTATATCCACAAATTCCTGATTCTTGTCGAGTAAGCCATGTTATTTTGTAGGTGAAAGTTCGACTTTGGTCTGATTTTCTCCCTATTTTGCCTGTTAGATCAGTAGAATTATCCCGTTAGCTAGTTCAATACGTTGCTAGTTGTCAAAAAGCCCGTGAAGTCTCAAGCTTTTTGTCGCAGTTTTAAGTGGAGTAGTTGGGTACTGTTTTTTGGTCAGGTAGTCATGTTTACCATCTGGTTATGACTAACATAGCCATGGAAAATCACAATTTTTGATGGGAAAATCAACTATAAATGGGCCATGTTCAATAGCTATGTTAAATTACCAGAGGGTAATTAGTACTTCTCCAATTTCAGGGATATCCATTCTTGACAAGCCATGAATAGGGTGCTTTCTGAGTGAAAACTGCGTCTTGTTTTTCCCGATCATACATGGAACATGTTCAGTTCTGGTTTCCTACGGGAACATGTTCAGAACCCCCAAGACAGCTGTCATAACCGATCTCAGAAACCCCGCATTTCTCTTGCTGGTTAGACTACGATACTGTATCCCCATCAAAATGGCGACTACCATTCCCCAAACGTTTTCTTAGACACCAATGTATGGGCAATTCGCTGGGTCAAACTGTTACTTGAATTTGTCTGAAAATAGGGTACAAAAAAAAAAAACTGTGGTTAAAAAAACAGTTTATCATTCTTTCTCCCATGAAATTGCGATGAAAATTGGGGATTCGTGGCTAACGGTGATCGACTCATCGACCCCAGGCCCTAGGTGAATTGTGTTGGTTGAATCACCTCAGACTGAATATATGAGCCATAAACCATTTAAGCTAAACCTATAGTTATAATAAGTGTTATATTATATTCATAAACCAAGTGTTATAATAAGTGGTATATTAATATTCATAATATTCATGAACCACCTATAGTTATTATTAGTTATTAATATTCATAAACCAACTTAAGCTGCTAAGCCGGCTGTGAAACTTCAACTTAAAGTGAAACCGATCAAGGGGCCCTCCATTCTTCGGTCCTCCCTGGTCCTCCATTCCATCACTCGGGCCCCGGCTGCACAACGGCGAAGATGTCGCTTTCCATCTTGTGGGCGCCAATCTGAATGGGGATCAGCTGGATAAGACAGGGCGACTTTCTGGTTTCTCCAGCTGAGTTTTTTGTTTTTTGTGGAAAAAAAAATTCACTGGCTATTTACTATGTTTACATATTATGTAAAAATGGCGTAGATCTATAGTTTTGTATGTTTTAGTTAGATGGGCTCGTAAACCAACTCAAGACTAGCCTCGGGCGGCTACCTTTCAGTGGCCCTCATCCCATTTCGGCCAGTTATGTTTGCTTTACAAAGCCATTAACTATAGATAATAACCAGGTTAACTAAATGTTTGATAACTTTTTTTTTGACCAAAGAACTAGGTTAACTATCTTTGATAACATCTACCATAAACCATCGTTAAGTCCGTTCAGTTCTCCAAGCACCAACGACATCCGCGGATCGGATCGCTATCGCTGGGATGCTTCGTCCCATGGGTGCATCACCGATGGGCAAAAATGTGGGAGATCTCCAGGATCAATGTTGATGGAGGTACTAACTTAGTAGCATATTTTGTGGACCTTATATTAATGGAATCGCTAGCTCCAATAAATCGGTTCCTGTTGCATGGCCATTGAAAATGTGGCACTCAAAAAAACATGTTTAAGTACAATATATGCCCAGGATATAGCATGATATAGGGTATATTGTCAGCCTTTTTTTTGCATACGAATATATACGAATATATGATAATATATGTATAGCCTCTGGTAATTGTTCACAGTTTGTTATGCAAAAACACCATTGTTAATACGTAGATCAACGGATTTATCATCTACTGTGGCCATTTTCCACAGCAAACTGTTACATGACCACATGTGTAGATGATTCCCATTCAAATCCGGATTTATGATGGTTAGCACTTACGACTTACAAGGCTGATAGCAGAACTAGTTACATTCCATGTCCATCAGAAATGGGTGGTTTTCTAGCCGGGAAAATCCCATCAAACAAAATCGTCGAACATAGCTATGATTGCTTGTGGAAAATCACCATTTTTGATGGGTAAACCATCTATAAATAGTCCATTTCCAGCCATGTAAATGCAACAAATTGGGGATTTCGGATTGCCAGAGGCTCCACGATTTTTTCAAGTTTTCCAGGCACTTCCAGGCACCAAACGGTCGGCCCAAAACTTTTCTGTGCTCCGGACCAAAGCAAAAAGCATGTTTGCAGCATCATCCTTACCTTGGAGTACAAATGGTGATAGAATTAATACATATTAATACCATCTGGTAAACGTTTACATAACCATGGAAAACCACCATTTTTAATGGGTAAATCAACTATTTCTATGGCCATTTTCCATAGCTATGTTAGTTTACCAGAGGGTAATTAGGTATTCTATGTTCATTATAGATGGTTAAACATGGTTAAACATGGTTAAACTATGGGAGTTGGAAACACAAAGCTATTTGCTTCAAGTAGACTTTTTTCCTAGCGTTTTATGGTGATTCATCTGGATTATGATCAGCAATAGTTGGCCCTTTTAAAAACCAGACTCCGTGTAACCCCCCCAGACAACACATCCATTGTATCCTACAACCCAAAAGTCATCCAACTATGAACCTATCCGTGGGACTTCCTGTTCAGAAAATGATCCGAACAGAAAGCAGGGGGTTCCACATTTACCCTCTGGTAAATTAACAGTTCGCGACATAGAAAATGGCCATAGAAATAGTTGATTTTCCCATTTAAAATGGCAAAATCACTATTTGTACTGAGTAAATCCACTATTTCTATGGCCATTTTCTATGTCGCAAACTGCTAGTTTACCAGAGGGGAAACGTTGATTGCCGGGACGGCATACCTAGTGGTGGTCAGACCTGGCTGAGGTGGGTCATGTCGTCAGGCAAAGAACTCCTTTATGACCGATGTCATAGTTTTTGATGTTGAACACCGCCCCAACTGCTGCCATAGTTGGTTTTATATACTATATATATATGTGTTTATACTATTACTATTACATCCCCATGACTATCCCATTAAATCACCATATATATATAATATATATAATATACGCTATCATACAAATTGATGAGAATATATCATGAAAAACATCCTCACTATTCCCGGCCCTGAAATCTCATGAAACCTATGGTGAAACCCGGGTTACACCCCCACACGTTGCCGAGCACAGCAATGTTTTTTCCGGTCTCAGTATGGTCTCTGCGCGTATGGCAGTGAGTTCCAGTTGCATCGCCTGGGAGATCAGCGGTTTTTTTGAGCAAGAAATTCATGGGGATATTAGCTATGTTAAATAGGGATGTACCCTCTGGTAAACATACAAAAAGCTATTGAAAATTGCCATTTATAGCTGATTTACCCATTAAAAATGGTGATGTTCAATAGCTATGTTAAATTACCAGAGGGTAAGTAAGCATCAATAGGGATTTTGTGATGGGGATTCGTCATCGACAATGGGACCAAACACTTTGATTCATTGTTGGTGGTTGAGCCACCCCTCTGAAAATTATGAAAGTCAATGGGAAGGATTATCCCTTTTTTATTATGGAAAATAAAATTCATGTTCCAAACCACCAACCAGTATACCACCTGGTAAATTAACATGACGACCCTGGCATTTTTCGGACTTGGAAATGGTTAGAAGATGAGTTAAACCACTCAAAAAGGCGTGTAAAATCAAGATCGAACTGTCAATTTACCATATCGGGTATTGTATCCATGGATTTACCAAGGGGATTTGTTCGCAACAAATGGATACAAATGTGCATACTATACTGGGATATACTGGGGATATATATATATATATATATCAATTTCACCAACTTGATATGATACTTGAGTTTACTTGGTACCCAAAATGGGAATTTTTGCATCATGGGAAACAAAAATGATGGTTATAGTGTTTAATAAGGGCCCTATGTTTCATGGTTGCTCCAGTTCAAAACTCTTATTAAAATCCCAAAGGAACTAGTTTGTTGATAAGTCATTTGACATTATTCTCATCATGTTCCAAGAATTGATGCTTCAACCAAAAATATTCTATGATGTTCTATGATAATCTCGTCAAATAGTGGTTTTTGCCCTCATATTTGATGGTTAACCCTCCTACAAACTGGTGCCTTCCCCAGCTCTGTTTGGTGGTTTATACACCATTGTGATTCAAGGTATCTACCATAAACCCAATGGCTATTGGAGTTATGTGCACAGAAAACTCAACGAATTAGCTCATTGGGGCACCACTGTGCATTCATGAATATTAGTTGTCTATAATCCATCATTCATTATTATCATAATTATCAGAAATGTTATGAATAAAATGCATGGCTATAGTTTCACAAATTTGCAATTTTCCATGATTAAGTATCCAAAATATGTGTCTTAACCATCCTAACCATCCATGGAATTTATATAGTCATCTATATGTTCATGGTTTTCAGGGGAAAAACACCTTTTACAATGTGAATTATGGTAACCATTGGTTTTACCATAGAAACAACTTTTAATATGTTTTCTGGTTGGTGGTTTGAACCCCTCTGAAAAATATGAAAGTCAGTTGGGATGATGACATTCCCAACTGAATGGAAAGTCATAATCCAGTCATGTTCCAAACCACCAACCAGTGATTATTAACCATCATTAACCATCATTACCCCATACTAAACCAATGTTTTTATATGGTAACCAACTCGCCATTTAGCTGGCACCAACCACACCTGTAGGCGACCATCGAAGGCGTCCATACGTCTGTGAAGTCCCAGCAGTAAGTCTTTCAGCTCCTGCGATGGTGAAATCTATGGGAAAATCCTATGGAAAATGTGGGGAAAACGGAAGATCTGAGGGAAAATCCTATGGAATCCTATGCAAATCCTATGGGATAATGGAAGATCTGAGAATGGAAAATGGAAAATCTTGAAAATCCGGAATCCCAGTATGAAGCATGGTAAGTGGACATGGGACTTGTGGGACTTCACTCGGACTTGCAGTGTGCCATGGTCTATTTGCCAAAAAATGACTGGGTGATTTTGGGCAAGGGCAAATGTTGGGATTCATATTCCAGCACCATGGTTTCGCATATGGGAAATATCCTATAAAATCACTAGGGAGGATACATTCGCCACATCCCAGTGGCACGTTCGCCTCCTCATCGGCCGATGGACTGGCCATCCCAGACCTGCTGGGAGATCTCTCAGATCATTTTTTCAGGAGCTGAGACAAGATGAACATTACCTAAGGGTAGATGTTTGTAGATGTTTGTAGATGTTTGTAGATGAGGTATTTTTCTTCAGTGAGGCCAGCCTTTTTTTGATGTTGCCCTGGAAGAAAAAGTCGCCCATTTTCACAACAAATTGACCGACCATCTCCAACCATTCACTGACAGGTTTATTGCTGGCCGTCGTCTTGATCCTCAGCCAATCTTCAGGTTGACCCAGTGGCAATCACCAGATTCTGCGGCTTTTCTATCCACAGATATTTGCTGCTATAAAAGCCACCTTAAAAGGATAGAAAAGTCAAGTTTCCAATCTAAAAATCATCTACCCCTTGGTATTCATGGCGGAAAATCCTTCATTTAAGACGAAATGTTACCATTAAAAACTTCCATTAAAGGTTCCGGGAGTTTTCATCGACACCATTGTGGGTATCTCTCTTGGGGGTTTACTATAAATCAATGGATTGGTTTAAGGGAAATTTTGCAGGAAACGCCCATGATCTTCATGGGAAATCAATGGTTTCCGGTTAAGATGTTCCCTAAACCAATCCATTGAATAAAACCACCACATGGGTTTGTCTGAATAAATTTACCCCAAAATCCATGGAGATTTCTCATCAAATTCGAAGCTTTAGCCTGTACGTCCCGAAAAAAAAAAAAAAAACACATGTGGAGGTGTCCTAAAATGGGGCCCAAAACATCATCCAAGTCATCATCAAAAGTCATCAAAAGTCATCAAAAGTCACCAGTCATAGACTATCTTAATAATTGAAAAAGTATGAAAAAGTCATTGAAACCGGTATTCTATGGTTATCTTTGGGCTTTTACCCTATCTAAAACCGGATCAAACGATCAACCCCACGAGATCTCCCGGGCCCCCGTGGCCCGTCGTGGTCACCGAGGCGCTTCCCGTTGTGCCGTCGCATCTGCTCGTTGCGGAAGCCTGCGGTGATGATCCCAGCGGGCAACGCGAAGAGCCCAATGCCTGGCCAAGTGGCGCAAGGTGAATGGAGATTCAATGGGAGATTTTTCATCGATATTTCATGGGGTAATTTTTTTGGATTTAGTGGAGGTTTAATGGGATTATTGTGGGAGATTTATGGAGATTTAATGGGGTTCATCGGTTATTTATGGAGATTTAATGGGGTTCAATGAGATATTAATGGGATTAAATGAGGATATTTGATTGTGTTTAATGGTGGTAAAGCATAGTAAAGCAATGTCATAATTTATGGCATTGCATTATCACCATTCAACCCAGTCATAAACCACCCTTTTTCATAAATCGATGGTTTCCATCCCACCAGAAATTGTCAATTTGCTGCTGGATCCTGAGTGCCAACTCAGCAAATCCGAGTCGAAGAATTGTGTTTAGTAAGGTTTCTTCGGCACAAATGGGGATATTCTTTGTTTTGTTGTTTTGCCGAAATGTGCACCAACTGAAAGACGGGGATAGTTCACTGACAACATTCTGTCAAAGAGCGTGTCGAACATGTAGAACATGTAGAACGTACAGTCACCAAGTTGGATGTGTAAAACCGCATTCCACAAAAGTCCCCAGTGTTTTCCAGGAGACTTTTGTGTCTAACGGTGGCCGTGTACATCTGTTGACACACCTTATTCATCAAGGGGTCACTCAGTGTAAAAAAAAATGCCACAGGCATTCAGCCAAAATCGACCCAGCCAAAAAAAAAGAGGTTTCTAAGGTGGGCAACATTCTTCTGCCTGTTGGTTTGTATCCCGCTTTCTACCTCTGGGTTGATTCCTCATGATTGCTGCCCGTGCATTGGGCCTTTTTCTGCGGCCAAGCTTTCCAGTAGCGAATGGATTTGAAAAAACGACTAGTGGCCCTCCAAAGCTGTAGATAACTCATGATATTCATGGTATATATTCCGCATTATGTAAATCAGAGGGTTGCTCCCAACACCCCAGATACGTTTGGGTGCTGAGCTAAATGTTTCCCCCCTTGTGGCAATCATGGAAACCCTACCTTGGAGTAAGCCTGGTGAATCGTAAGCTTAGGTATAGTTTATAAACCAAGCTATTCAGTACTGTACTGGTTTAATATAAGTACTATACTATGTATAGTATATCAACTATAAACCAGTACAGTATAGTATTCATATAATTTTATATCTAAGGTGAATCTAACATAATCTAACTATAGCTATGTGATATATCCAATATACAGTATATAAAACCCTCATAAAAGCGAGTGAATCGAGCTGTAAACCACAACTTGGCTCATCATCTCCCGAAAAATCACCATTTTCTGTGTCGACCCGCCGCTGGAAATGTCGCTGATCAACAGCCCGGCAGTGGTTGGAATTGACCCGGCAGTTATATGACACCGAAAATCCCAGAAATTCCCAGGTTATATATACTATATATCACATTTACTTGGTGAATCACCATTGAATCGAAGCCACTCAATCACCATTCGAATCCAATATCCCATTCAATCACCATAAATCACCATCAAATCTATCCCATATATCTCATTCAATCACCACTATATTCCATGTTATTCAAATCCAAAAAAAATCACCATCAGATCTTATTCAAACACCAAATCTCCACCAACCCCGCGCCCATCCGCACCTAGGAAGGCCGTAATGGACGCGACGATACGACCCATGGCGCTCTCGGGGTAGAGATCTCCGTAGCCCACCTGAGATGGGCAATTTATATGGCCATGTTGCAGGGAAATCACTGGTAAAAATGGAGAAATATCTGGGTCAATACTGGTAAATCTATGGTTAATGATCGGTTAATGGTTTTTTTTATGTGAAATCTATGGTTAATGGTTAATTAATTAGTGAAATTGAGTGGTGAAGCGAAAGATTTTTCGGTTTCAGTGGCAAACATATGAGATGTTGATGTCGCGGATGGGTTCGATGATGTTGGATGGGGAAATTCGTCATGAAACCAGCAAAGATATGGATCCAGACTTCCGGGGGGTTCCATGGTAGGTTTTTTTTTTTCGGATTCATCGGAAAAAAGGAGCTTTACCAGAAGACTATCAACAACAAAAGTCAGGACTGTTTAGCAAGAAACTGCAGTTCATTTTCTTGCAAGGCCCCCATGCCCAAACTTGGACACCCTGCGAAGTAGAGCTGGAAAATCCATGCAAATCCCAATTCTTTGAATGTTGTTGGGAGAATCAAACTAAATAAAATTGGTACTCCATATGGGAAAATCCATGAAAATCATGAATTCTTTGAAGACTTCCATATTGGTGAAATGTCCATATCAAATCGGTGAAACATCGCGAGTTCTCCTGGATCACTCCGATCCAACACGTCGCGGCGCTGTGGTGAGGGCAGTGGTGCCCCACCAGAGGCAATCCGCGACACTTCCTCAGAAGATCACTGGGGAAAGGGAGCTTCTCTGGTCGTTTTTCGCCCCTCCGAAAAATCATGGGATTTTGTTATGGGATAATCAGAAAAATAATTGGGATTATAATTAATAATAGTGGTTTTAATACCAATAATACTGGTTGGTCGTTTTTCGCCACCCCTCTGAAAAATCATGGACTTCGTCAGTTGGGATGATGACATTCTCAATTAATATGGAAAGTCATAAGATTCCATGGTTCCAAACCACCAACCAGCTGATGTTTTTTGGTTTTTTTTGGGTCATTCTTGGTGCTTTTTGACGATTTACTGTCACTGATGTTTTACGGTGATGTTTGGGAATCTCGACTACTGATGTGGCTTAAATGAAAGTTACTGTTGCTTAGGTCTGAGTCGAAATTCGCACCCCATTTTTTGTCGATGGCAAAAAAAGACTCTGCGAATGACCATTCCATCTGCGGCCGGGCTTGCAATGTTGATCGACACCCAAATAGAATTGACTGATCTTTGGTGATCTTGGGATTTTCAGATGACCTGTGCAGTTTCCCTGCTTGTACATTTTTTCATGTTGTTCGAAATCAACATGGAGAAAAAACATAAATTCCAAATCAGCAACAAAACAAAACTATACTCACACTAGTTTTGGTTTTTTGGGATTGAGAATCATAAACTGTTCATAAATCATTCATGAAGATTGGTGATTAGCCAGCTATGAGAATCATTCATGTTTTTTAGGTCTTACGAAGTGGTGCCAGCTATGTCAAGTCGTCGGTGAAACCACCGCCGATTCGCCTCCGGTTTTCGGGAGAATCATGGCACCAAATAAGGGGACGACATCGACTTTTTTTTCCGTTGCCGATGGAGAAATTGGCCATGAAAATCCAATGGGTACCCTCCATAGCTATTGAAAATGGCCATTTATAGTGAGTATTCCCATTAAAAATGGTGATTTTCCATAGTTATGTTAGTTTACCAGAGGGTAACCATCAAATCATAGGCAAATCATGAAAATCCAATGGTGAATTCTACCCAAACCCCACCCAATTCCCTATGATGTGATGGCCACTTAGGGGGGGTGTGTAATTAATTATTCCCTCTTCACATCCAAGCGATCCAAGTCCAGATTTAACATGTCTTAGATCTCTATGATGGTTAAATCCACCTATATATTGGACAGTGAACCCGTGATTTTCTGTTAAATCCCATGAAGAAAATGGATGAAAATGGGACCTAAAACCAGATGTATCCCAATTATCCCATGATATGTCCATATATTTCCCAGTTCCATGATTTTCCCACTCGATTCCTCCATTTACCCGGCCTGGTAAACGTTACAAAAAACGATGGAAAATCCCCATGCTATTAATGGATAAATCAACTACTTCTATGGCCATTTTCAATAGCGAACTGTAACTAATTACCAGAGGGATCCAGAGGGTAGTTCGGTGATTTTCCCAAATTTCCCATGATTTTCCCATGACCGTCATGGCGATTTTGAATCGAGGCGCCAAATTTGGGGTTGCTGGGCGCCTCCACATAGAACATCACGATCTCAGCAACGGTTGGAATCACCGTGGAGATTTCTTCGTGAAGAAACCTTGGATTTGGGGATTTTATGGTGACTTTATAGTGATTTTTGGGGGATTTTATCAGGTTTCATCATGGGATCGAGTTGAAGAACCATACTGTAGGGACTTTTTTATGGCGATTTTATGGGGAGATCTTGGGATATTTTTCCGGAAAGATTGGGCAAATCATGTAGAAATCATGGGAATACAGTGGGATATAACCAACATGTTGGTCTATTGTTGATGACATTTTTTCACCAACAAAAGATCGGGACTTTACCAGCAAAGAATTGAACAAATTTGATCAAATTTGTACAACAACAATTCATGGCGATGGAATTGGCAAATGGATGATCTCCAACATGGCGATGATCTCAATTGTTGGATAAGTAGGTGACCACTGCGCAACTTAGCTAGAAATTGGATGTCCCCAGAAGTACATGGCTTTCTTTGTGGTAACCCACAATATATATATATGTAGGCTATCCCCAACTAGGCCTTCTTATAAACCACATATCTCCATATGTTGTTAGTTAAATCATATCAAATCCCCACAATATCCCATATGTTTCAGGATGTTCAACCCCACCACTAAATATTATAGTAGATGGATGTTTCCCTATATTTCCAAAAAATTGCATCAGCATCCCTCTATCTACATCTAGCTTTGTCTGAAAATAGGGAAGCCACGGGACCTTCAAATCCCCCCGGTTTCCCCTATCCTTTTCCCTATGAAACAGTGTCAGTGGGAAATCCACCATTTTCAAGGAGTTTTCCCAATCCATTCACCCAAAAGATGTCGCAAAGTGAGGTCGTAAAATAGATCCAAAAAGATGTTCATATCTTCTACCCGGCCTGGTAAACGTGAAACAAAAAACGAACTGGAAAGATCCACCATGTTCTAGCTGGGTAGTCATCCACTATTTCGACTGGGTCATGTTCTATGTCGCGAACTGCAACAGTCATTACCAGACAGGATCAAAATAACATCCCCAGCAGTGATGATCCTGCCTGGGACCCCAAGAATTATGGCTTGTATACATCCCCATGATATCCCATTAAAATCAATAATCACCATGTTTTATAGGCAGAAAAATCCACATACCCAGCATAAAAGTGTGGAGTTCTGTTTTCAAAAAAATACGATCAATGATTGTCTTTATTGGATGGTGGGGATAATTGGAGATAATTCTTACTTTAGCCCACTTGACATCCATTCTTCAAACTCATGGAACATCATCATGAATCGTAGAAAGCACCATGTTTTTTTCCATGAAATCCCCCCATGAAAATCGTAAATCCACCAGAAGTGCTGATAAAATCACATGTTAAAAACTGAAAATCCCCATAGAAATCATAGAAATCCCATAGAACCCATAGAAACCATAGAAATCATAGAAATCCCAATAGAAACCATAGAAATCCCCATAGAAACCACAGAAATCTCCGCGACTCCATCGCGATTCTCGGGACTTTCTGGAGGTCCCCGGCAGAGCAGCACATCAACATCGTCAGGGCGATGGCCACCGCTCCACCCAGCAACCGACCCTACGACGAGTCTGGTGATTTTTTTCGATGGGAAAATGCTGGGATTTTTGAAGTGGAAAATCACTGGGAAAACATTTTTTTGGGGAAAATTCTATGGGAAAAATCTCGAAATGATATACCCTCAGCTACTTGGGGGGCGGGGTGGGTTACTGTAATGTAGACCCTAAACGTGGGGTCTAAAAGGTTGTTTGGCCAGGGGGAATGTAAAAATAATTTCGTTCATCTAGACCTTTGGG
>Ga0126342_10000283_pt1 | contig 48840 bp, 48 predicted proteins | sample Cyp1metagenome_FD_92528 | JGI IMG/M metagenome (GOLD analysis project Ga0126342, IMG submission 92528) | Coral microbial communities from Lord Howe Island, Old Settlement Bay, Australia - Cyphastrea 1 metagenome | ecosystem: Host-associated > Invertebrates > Cnidaria > Coral ...
TATGCCAGATAGAATGCCAAACAGAATGTCAGAAGATATGTCAGATAGAATGCCAGAAGATGTGCCAGTAAGAACATGTATAAATGTCATGGTGGGGATCACACGAAGTAAAGTATTTTTTTTTTCTTTGTCTTTCTTTCTCTCTTTCTTTCTTTCTCTCTCTCTCTCTCTTTCTTTCTTTCTCTCTCTCTCTCTCTTTTTCTTTCTTTCTTTCTCTCTCTCTCTCTCTCTGTCTTTCTTTCTTTCTTTCTTTCTTTCCTTCTTTCTTTCTTTCTGTCTAAGCATCAGCTACCGGAGTTCTCCGTGCTTCAGCACGATTATGAGGGGTATTGGGGGGCTAGGCCGTGCAAAACGTAGAATTTTAGGCGTTATTTATTAGACTTCAATTATAAGAGGGGGGGGGTGTCCATGTAGTCCAGCATAATTAGCATGGTTCATTCCACCCTAATTAGTGGTTGCTGCAAGAGGTCATAAGAAGGGCCCTTTATCATGCATAATTTCACGCTGCACAAGACGGTGTATCATGCAGTCATGCTCTGAATAAAATCATTTTGGACTGCGCAAAGCCGCTTTTGGTGTATGGAAAACATGTTTTAAACAAGAACGTCGTCCAGCTGTTCAAAGAAAGTGTTTTTAATAAAAGGTTCCATCCAGAACATGACTGCATGTTACAGTGTTTTGTGCGGCGTGAAATCATGCACGAAGGACTTGTCCAAATCCTAAAATCCATCTCCAAAAGGCTCCTGGCCACGATTTGGCTCAAAATGGCCGTTTCCAGTTTTTCGTATTTCCTATGTCCGCGGTTTAATAGCCAGCTGGGGCCTGCCCAAATGCCAAAATCCAGCTCCAAAGGTTCTTTTTGTGCAGGATTTGGCCCAAAATGGCCGTTTCCATTCTTTCTTATGGCAGCAGTTTAATAGCCAGCTGGAGCTTACCCAAATGCCAAAACCAGATCCAAAACGCTCCTGGCCAGGATTTGGCCCAAAATGACCGTTTCATACCGTTTCCATTCTTTCCTACGACAGCGGTTTAATAGCCAGCTGGGGCCTGTCCAAATGCCGAAATCCAGCTCCAAAAGGTTCCTGGCTACCCCCTTTTAAGACTGCTTGCAGCAACCGTTGCTGCGGCTGAAACATACCAATGAAGGTGGGCTACAGGGACATCTCCCTCATGGAGAGTGTGCCTCTACTGTGACACCTCCCGCCAGTGCTGAACAAAAGTGGCGCAACGATTGCCTTTCCCACTACATTACCTTTCGTCCGCTTCTGCTTGCTCTCAAGTGAAACCGTTTTCTTGGAAGAACCTTTGCAAGGAGTGTTGGTGCTTCAGCAAGGTATCCTTTGGCACATCTGCTGTGTGAGCGCTCTATGTTTAGCTCTGGACCATCCCTTTTGTGGGCCGCACCCTCAAAGATACAAAATTGGCAAATGTAACATGCCTTGATGCAGTGATCTAAGGTGCATGCATTGTATACGGCAAGCATTCTAGGTTGTTTCTTGTCGCAAGGTAATATGGGAAAAAGAAGTGGCAAGTGCTATGCAAAGCTTTGAGAAACGAATCTGTTCAGCTGGGTGTGGGGTTCCTTCTTTTTACTGGTGTTGCGGCTCTTTTCAAAGTTCCGTCAAATTTGCTCTAAATTTCCGTTGCGAAGTTTCCAATTTTTTTTTTCGCACCTGAATCTCCGGTAACAAACTTGAAGACCACTTTCTTCCTACAGACGGTGGTTTTTTGAAACCGCTTTCTTGCAAGAACCTGTGCAAGGAGTGTTGGTGCTTCAGCAAAGCATCCTTTGGCACATCTGGCAGTCTGGTGCGTGAGCAGCCTAAGTTTAGCTCTCTAGGTTTGTCCGCGCCTGAATCTCCGGTATCAAGATTGAAGAGCGCTTTCCTATTACAAAGCAGTAGTCTTTTGAAACTGCCTTATTGCACGAATTTTTGCACGGAGTGATGGTGCTTCAGCAAAGTATCCTTTGGCACATCTGCTGGGTGTGCATTCTAAGTTTAGCTCTAGACCGTCCCTTTTGTGGGCCGCACCCTCAAAGATACAAAATGGGCAAGTGTAACTGTAACATGCTTTGATGCAGTGATATGCTGTGCATGCGCTGTGCAGGGGAAGCATTGGAAGCTGTTTCTTAGCACAGGGTAATGTGGGAAAAAGAGGTGACAAGTGTTCTGCGAGGCTTTCGGAAACGAATCTGTTCAGCGCGGTTTCCTCTTCAAGTTTTTACTGGCTTTGTTGTTCCGGTCAGTTTGTTCATGTCTTGTTTTGGCTCCAAGTTTTTTGTTGAAACCATAGGCCATATTTGCAAAGCGGATATTCGAACCACACAGGCAAAGTAGGGGAAAAAGGAGGTCTCTGTGTTGGGTTAGGGATGTGATTGGAGCTGGGACAGTGTCAGCTTTATTATTTTTCCACCCGACCAGACATCATAGTACATTTACACATTTATATCTTCTATTTTTCCAGAATCAGAAATGGAGATTTTCATATTTATAATATATAATTATATAATAATATGATATATACATATATATGATTATTTATATGTAGGTCACTTCTTGCATAAAACTTAGAATGCGCATTCTAAGATGTACGTAGGCACTCCCCATTCCAAGTTTTGTTTGGTTTTCGGCCCCCAGTCCAATTTCCAGTCCTCTACTACTACTATCTATATATATTCATTAATTCATGTATTTATTTACTTGTTTTCGTATATATCTACTTATTTCTTTATTTGTTTTTATTCATACACGCCTTCATTTCTTTATCTATGTTGGTTTTGTTTTTTTAAAGTGTTTGCCAGGGCCAACAATGAAAACCAATGAACAACAAAAAACTGATGACAACCAAAGAAAACATAAGAAACCGACTCAAACACAAATGAAAACCAACGAAAAAACATGAAAACCAAAGAAAAACAAAAAAAAACAACAATGACAAGCAAAGAACAACACATGAAAATTATTGAGAACCAAAGACAAATCTATGAACAAAGCAAGGAAAAACCAATGAGAACCACAGAAAAATCAATGAAAAAACAAAGAAGGAACAACGAAAAACAATGGAAAACCAAGCGCAATTTTGCCAGCATTCTAAGTTACTTTTGGACCGTTTGCCCCTGTTGTGTGGAGTTTTTCATCTTTAATGGGCAAAGGAATAAGAGACAATTTTGAAAGAAACCGGAAACCTGTCTTGAGGCGTCTTGGAGACTGAATGTTCACAAAACCTTGTAAATATGCAGTGAAATACAATTTTCGTTGCATATGTGGTTCAAACAGGGTTATTTTTCTCGTTGCTGTTTTTTGGGTACCTTTATGGAGGAAAACACGCTGCACGGAGAGAACTTAGCATGCCTTTTTTTTAAACCTAAAAGATGCATTTTGTATGGCAATACTGTGGTTTGATGCATCGACACACTGGGTCTTATAATGCTGAGCAGTTTTCCAAAATTTTGATGTTTGAATTTAGGTTGCCGCCAAAAATCACTGAAAACCACTGAGGAAAAACATGAAAACCAAAGAAAAACAACAGAAAAACCAAAGAAAACCAGGGACGAACAAAAACAATGATAACCAAAACACACCAAATGAACAATTATTTGGAATCAAAGAAAAAAGGAACAACACAGAAAAAACAATGAAAACCACAGTCACGAATGGAAAACCAAAAAAAGGACCAACAAAAAACAATGAAAACAATGAAAAACAAAAGAAAAAACTGATGACAACCAAAGAAAACATAAGAAACCGACTGAAAGACAAATGAAAAGCAAGGAGAAACAAATGAAAATCAAAGAGCAAGTAATGAAAACCAATGAAAGCCAAGAGAAACAGAATGAACAATCATTGAAAACCAAGGAAATTAAAGAAACATGAACGAACGATAAAGAAAACCAAAGGAAAACCAAAGGAAAACCAAAGGAATCGTTGAAACACAAATGAAAACCAACGAAGAAAAACATGAAAACCACAGAAAAACGACAGCAAAACCAAAGAAAACCCAAGAAAACAACAATGACAAGCAAAGAACAACTCATGAAAATTATTGAGAACCACAGAAAAACCAATGAAAAACCAAAGAAAGAGCAACAATGGAAAACCAAAGACAATTTTGCCAGCATTCTAAATTATTTTTTTGCAGGGACTTTTTGCCACTGTTTTTTCGAGTTTTTCATTTGTAATGGGGAAAGGAATAAGAGATGATTTTGAAAAAAAAGGAAACCTGTCTTGAGGTGTCTTGGAGATGAGTTTTCACTAAACCTTGTAAATATGCAGTGAAATGCAATTTTCGTTGCATATGTGGTTCAAACAGGGTTATTTTTCTCGTTGTTTTTTTGGGGTACCTTCATCGAGGAAAACACGCTGCACGGAGAGAACTTAGCATGCCTTTTTTTTTAAACCTAAAATATGCATTTTGTATGGCAATACTGTGTTTTGCATATCGGCACACTGAAACTTAGAGTATTCCCTGGCCGGCATTCTAAACTATCCTAAAAAACATGGTTTTTGGCGGCATTCTAAATTCAAAAATCAAAACTTTGGAAAACTGGTCAGCATTCTAAGTTTCAGTGTGTCGCTAAAATCCGAGATGAGGCCGGCGCAACCATGTTTGAAGTCTGATTAGCTGTTTTGATCCATGGTTCGGAGGATTTGTGTGGGAAAAAATGTTGCATCATCGTCCCAAGGTTTCGATGGGCGACCCGCTTCCTTCAAAGGAAACAATGGCAAATTGTCAGTCAAACTCATATGCAGCTTTATTTTTCACAGTGCGTGCGCCCAAGAATCCGGAGAGTTGGCAATCCTGTGTGCCAGCTTATTTTGCTTCATGAATTATAAACCCACGACCCGGAATGTTGCGTAGTTGACCGTGCCAATCTTCTCCGTCCACCCGGTGCCACCCGACCAAACCCTGCAGCATGCGATGCTGTACTGCGTTCAATTCTTGCGGCTAAAATTTTGTGAGAGGTAAGGGCACCCAGGCCATGCAGAACGCGAGGGAAACAACAGCATGGAAGAATCTATATATTCTTGGACGCCGCCCGGTAATCCATCAAAGCACCGTTTTGTTGTTCAACATGCGCCCTACTAGAAATGTGCACTGTTTCAAAAATCTTCAAATTGTCTCTGGCCAATCGGAATTTGTGCTACAGCTCGCGTAAACCCTGAAGCCGTCCACGTACCGAATGTTGGTGCACATTTGGTGTATGTTAATTCTCAAAAACATAATTCAGTTTTATAAAATGCTTTCAATTGAAGGATTGCTTTCCATTTTTGGAATGCATGTTCCAAACTGACTTTACGCTGGAGGGATCACCACCTTTCACTGGATGACGAGAGGAGGACTGCCATCAACTTTCCCAAAACATTTTATGGTGAAACAAATTCCACACAAACAATATGGTCATGTTCTACCCCTTGAGATCAAAATATTATCTTTGGTTTTGCCTATCCTAGGTCCATTGGGAAACTCAATGTCAATATCTATCAACTTCGTCGGATCCAAAGTTCCAAACATAAGAACAGTGGGCGCAAATCGCCACGGATGACATTCATTGGTTGCAAGTGGTCGGTTTGTTCGATTGCGTTTGTCAGGATTGCGTGCGAGATAAACATATATTTTTCCCCCGTCGTTGTCCACATCTTGGTTTGTGTCGTGAGGTATGACCCTCTTAATTCCCGGAAAGAATAATTGCAAAACATGTTGGTCCCAAAATCTAATTTGTGAACAAATGCTATTGTGTTTTTGCGCTCCTTCACTTCCAAACAACGAGGAAAATAGGAAAACGTCATTGCCAAAGGAAAAGTACAAATCTAAACTCCGGAGGAAACAAACTGAGCGTCCCGATGACCACGCGTCTCAAACCCAAACAAAGTTCCCCACATCGCCGCTGGGAGTCACTTCATGTGAGAAAAATAACGTCTTGTGCGATTTTTAGCCTCCAAGCATCACCTGGACAAAGTGTCAAAGCAGCCATTCCAAAGCAAACTGCGAGCCTGGACAGCATTTTGCGATTTTATCTGTTAAAAAATCACCTCACAGCAGCGCTGACAGTGGGGACCGCCCGAGCGCCAAATGATTAAAATAAAGCCGCGCCCATCGCACAAACAAAGTTCCCCACATCGCCACAAGGGGGTCACTGTTCTTGTGATGTATTGTGGTGGTGATATATTGTTGTGATGATGTATTGTTGTGGGGATGTGATGACGTCACATTCCCACTGGCCGCAATCAATTGCCGGAGCAAACCGGGATGAAGTCCACAAAGCCTTGGTGTGGGAACCATGCGTGGTGGTCGAAACAAGGACATGCTTGACTGAACCTGTGGCAAACTCCGGCTCCGGCAGCAAACAACCCTCCATGTGCACTTTCCGAACCATTTGTACGTGCATAGAGCATCACGAATGACCATCACGAATGAGCAATGCTTGATGTTTTGCAAAATCCTGGATGCACGTCACTTTCGTTTGAAAAGTGATGAGGGGTGGAGGAAGCATTGGTTTCACACAATTTCCATCTTGCAGCCATTTGCAAGGGCATTTTGGCGAGATATTTTGCGACCATTCGAAGCATCTAGATCCTTCCCGGTACCAGATATGTTTTGGTCCGGGGCATTTGTGACATATTTGTCGGTTTTTTTTGCGCCCAAACGTGCTTTGATGTTACTTCAAATTAAGTTGCTTTCCGTGAGCTTTCAACCATGCACCAAGGTTTTTGTGACATTCAACTTTGATTCAAATTGCTGTGGTGTGTTATTTCGATGTCGTGAGCCAACCGCCATGGCATACATGGAGGCACGAAAAGTTGTTTGGGGTATCTGCACTGTAGTTTAACATTCATGCTAGCTAGTGGATACCTGGCATGGGAACAGAACATAAAGCGTGGTCTGGGAACAGAGAAGTTCAGTGGCGAAGAAAACGACGGGTCAAAGAAGTGTTCAAGGCCGTTGTTCGCACTGTGACCTGCGTCAAGTGAAGGAATTCTTGGAGATCTGTGCCAGTGAGCGACGGCGGCTTCTACAGATCGCCAAGGCAAGGGTTTCAAATTTCGCTGCACTTGCCACGCGGAAGTGTTTGGGCAGCAACTCTGCCTGTGGGTTTCCGAAAGGTGTGTGTGAAATGCACCACTGGGTATTTGTCCGGGTTGAACAATGGCGAAGTAAAGACCCACCTGGATGTCGCAACCAAGAAAATAAAGCAGTGAAAACAGTTGGTCCTTGTTTTGATCATTGCTATGTAAATAAGCTGATAATCAAGCATGTTGACGCTGAAGATGATCGTTTTTTTCCAGAATGCATAGCAAGGATTCCCGTTTCACTCTGGGGGTTTGGGGGTTGAAGGTGTGTTCGCCCAACGTCGCGCGACCTTTCGCAACCATTCGCAAGCGTCCGCATGAGGGCCCTATGGCCGTGCCTATGGCGATTGTGGCAAAAGTGGTCAGCTTTCGAAGTGTCAAACGTCGCATAGCCTTGTTTCGCGTGGCAGGCGTGGCACTTTGTATTGTCCAAATGCGTTTTATGTGTGAGAGATGCAGTGCTTTTGCGTCGCTGTCAGAAGATGAGCTGCAGTTTTCGTGGCAAACGCAGCACTTTAGAGACCTCCATCGTCATTTTTTGTGGCATGTGCATCACTTCAAACGTGTTGCGTTGCGTTTCTTTTTTTTTTGCGAATCGCATTGTCAGGGCTGCGGCATCGCCGTGTCCAAGCGGGAAATTGCAAAGGAAACATTAAAAGAGAGATGTCTTGAATTAGGTTTTTTTGGGGCCAATCTAGTGAGACGCGGGTGCGCAGCAAGACAAGGCTCAATCGCTTGCCATGTGGAACAACATTACAATCGGGTGATTCACGCACGGTACAAACCAACAATATGAAACTCCTGGCAGCCCATCCGCCAGGAACAAAATGATGCTTTTGGGCGCCATGTCGAAGCAAGCTTCGCACGGCTGGCCCAGTCAAAACCTGAGCCAAATGCTGGGAATGAGGTGTCCCTGAAGAAAGAGGAATTCACTCCAGTTGAAGGCGAGGACCCGGGCGTGCATGGAGGCTTGGGTGGGGTAATTCAAAGAGAAAATTGATCGATTTTTTTTTGCAACCCAAGGGTTCCGGGGTTCTGTCACTATTTATTTTGAAAGGGAACTAAGAACAGCGCACGCATTCCAGGACCCAAAGGTTGAAACCCAACAACCGTTACTGTTGGGAATAAGCTTGGACACCAATGATTGGACGTTTTATAGTCACTAATGGACATGTGCTTCTGGCTTGTGTCCAAGACATTATGCATACATCTGGTGAGTAGCATCAATGCAGGTAGGGTGATGGACAGGGAGACTTGTTGAACTACGATCGTTTTAAACGTTGCAAATGATATCGTTCCCTGTACAGATTGCGAGGTGCGATAATGGTAAGCTTTCAGCAAGTAATTGCAAGTGATCAAGTGATCGTGGTTTTTCGTTCAGCGAGGGTTTGGCGAGGACCTTCTCAATGGTCCCAATGGCCCACAACAGTCCAAAATGGCACTTGGCTAGCCGGATTAAGGATCTCACAAGCTGAGTCGCCTGCTGAGCCCACAACGGCCAGAGCATCTTGGAAACCGAAGTGGTGGCCCTGGGGGGGGAACAATGACTTACAGTAAACATTGCACAGCATGACTTTTCAACTTGTGAATGAGTCACTTGCCTTCACCAGCATTCGATGTGAGCGATCTTTTTTCCTCTATGCATTTTACGCCCTCGTCCTTCATCATTGGCCGTGAGGCTCTTGAGTGAGAACGTGGATCCATGGCCAACATCCTTTTGGCCACTATCCACTCATACTGAACTGTAACGCAGCGGCACTGAAGGGGTATGGGCTAAGTTCTTGCAGTAAAGAATGCGGAATAGTTTTCGAAGTCCCCTGAAGTTTTGGACAGGTTTGCTGCAATTTCTTGGTAGTTCGTCGCCGTTTGTCTCACCAGGACATCACGTACCGACTGAGCACTTGAATTGTTTGGCATACCGAGGCAAGATGTGCAAACCAAAGTGGAAGAATCAACAGCGACTGTGTTTGCGGCCTCGAAGCGTGATGGCGCAAAGCATTCTACCGACAACTCTATTGGGAAAATCCAAGCGCAACAGTCATCGTCTCGTGGCCCAGAAAAAGCATTCCGAAAAATTGTTGGAAACCGTGTAGCAGCAGTTATGCGGAGTTTTGCTGACACTTTGTTTTAAACGTGAATGTTTTGCTGTTACACCCCACACAGACCCAAAGTTGCTTTAAACTTCCAATTTTTCCTGACATCAAGTCTAGTTCATTCGAGCTCTGACTGCGTTCGGCTTTTGCGAAGTCTCAGGAGCAAGAAAATCATGGAGACTGAAACCTCCAAAATTTTGAAGTCACAATCATACACGAGATCGCGCGGTATGGGAGCATGGGAGAGAGCTGCAGCTTATGTGGATTATTTGGCCGCGATTTTAGTGTTTTGACTGCACGCAATGCCGGTGGGAACTTCCCAGGGACTTGATCACCATATGCAATTTAACTTCTGAACACATGATTCACGTCCATTAAACATTAGCCGTAGCCTTTAAGTCCCAGAACAAGGGGTGGTCGCCGGAGACCTGCTAGCTTGACCAGCTTCAATTTTGATTCGGTTGCATCATGTTACACATTCAATTGCACGTGCCAGTACAAACTCAGAATGCCACGGCCAGCGAATTTGGAGTTGAGATGTGGTGAGTCTTGCAAACACGACCTGCTTGGTCACAGCCAGGTTTTGCTGAACTCAGTTGTCATGATGCCGCGAGCTCAGATACGTATGGTTTTGTGTTGTGTTCTATTGAGAACTGTACCAGACCCGGAGTGCAGGTTGGAACTGGAGTTGGAAGGTCGCGCCATTGGGCGCCAACTCAGCTTGTCTGAGGGGCCCAGTTTGGAGGCGCCCAGTAGATGTGATTTTGATGTGCATCCACAACGGAAGGGAAAAAATCACTGGGTCGTGGGGATTTCTGGCCAAACACATTGCAAACTGGCAACATTCTTTGAATGTTATTGGCTTGACCTCCCCACGTCAACTCACAAGTCCCAGACGTTTCTTTCATGTCGGGATCTTTAGTGCTGTGAGGAGCTGGAGGGTGTGTTCAAAACGCTGCACAACACCTTCGTGTTTGTGTTTCTGGGCGAGCTGATCGTTAGGACCGGTGCTGACCCTTAAACTGGTAACTGGTTTCATCAAGTTTCATCAAGTTTATCAGTTGCCAAGTTTCACATAGAGGACGGTCATCAGGGGGTTGGACTTCTTCCGTGACATTGCGCAACCTGGCCTTTGCTCCTAGTGGTCCATAGTGGTCCTAGTTCTACTTGATCCTTTTTCAGCTCACTGGGCCTTTGACAGTTCGGTGCAAGCTGCCGTAGACTAGATTTATATAGATTTGAAATTTGCAGTCCAACTGCCAACGGCCTTTCAAATCCAGTGCATAGTCTTACACCATGAAACATTTCGCCAAGTATTTTGCTGAGTGCCTCCTCGTTGCAGCCCACTCTTTTCGTCACCTTCCACACACCTTGATTGAACTGAGCAGTCGCTGCTTCCCAGGAATTGGTTCGACATCTTCCTAGTGGCTGCAGGATTGTTGGAAGCTTTTGTCCTTGGCGGAGATCCCAAGAACCTACTGATGATGCGACTAATGCGAACATTGCAACTTGGATGCGTTAACTTGGAGGCAATGATGAGACAAGCCTCTGTGGAGACGGCCATGTGAGGGGCCCCAATTTTTGCTTGCATTGCTACCAATGCTCCCGTTGCTTTACGCTTTACCAACTTTAACCAACCTTAACCAACCTTGACCAATCTCAACTCGCCCTTCATGTAGTAAGACTTCACCATGTGAGCGCTCCTGGCCTGACACCTTCGTTAGGAAAGCGTTCCGAGCCATTCGGATGGTTCGAACCTTTCGGCTGTTCAAAGGCGCCAGTGAGAAGTCAGACCTGTTGCGCCAAGTCATATCGCGCGTTTTGATCTTAGGGTCGCCTCATCAGACGAGAAATGAGATACAGGGTCTCAACTCTGACTTCGTAGCGATGATATTAACTTTGGAGTTTCCGATCAGCGATTTGAAATTAGCCCAGACCCTTTCAAGATTGGCAGCCGTCAAGCTTCGCAAGAGGTCTACAGCTCTTGGTGAAGGCATGCACTTGCTTTCTGCCTTCACTTGGCTGGTCGATGGTACTATTGGGTGTTTTCATGCAACTTGGCGATGGTGTGGCCCCCATGGCTCACATGCGGCGAAGATGGACACACTGAAGCTACCACCTTGGCCACCCTGGGAGCCCCCAGGCCCAGTCACTGAAACGACACTTCACTCTTGCTCACACCCTTGCTCAGGTCGATCGGCACTTTGGTCCTTGGCAACTTGCTACAGGATTTCATCGTAGATGATTCACAGAACCTGGAAGATCGCCATTGGATTTGGAATCGTTATGGTACAGCCTATCGGGTGACTCGGTGAAAGGCATGACATGGATGGAATGATCATTGCATCTAAGTGAATCTAAATTTGTCATGGTTCCAGATTGTCATCGTGCTGGGGTTCTTTGCCTCCTTTGGTCTCCAACGCACGAGGGCAGTTTGTTCGTCTGCGAATATAGCCAAGCAGGGGCTTTTTGCTCTATCTATTCTGAAGGGTGGGCTGGACAACACACCACGGAGAGTTCTTTCTCAAAGATCTCAAAGAAGTGGTAAAATCTTCTGTTGTATAGTCACCTTGTAGCCCCAGGCAATGTACACACTCTACGAGACTCTTGGCTTGTCCCAGCATGTCTTGGAATGACAATGTCACATTCGGCACAGTTTAGGCTTTTGACAAGGTTGTTGAAAGGCAAAACAAGGTCCCAAGGTCCCAAGGTCTTGTTTGGCTGGCTTTGAGCTGACATTGTGTTTGCATTGTTCCTTTGGCTAGTGTGCTCCACCATGCTCGGTTCACGATGTGCCAGCACTGAGGATCACATTTGCAGGTGGGCTTGGGCCAAAGGATATTCACCCTTATTCCAATTATTCAACCCTTGGGCATTCCGCCGGCCCTCTCGCCTTTGGCCTACAGGCCCAAAGCAGGGGTTGTGTAAAGCTGGTTGGTGCAAAGGTGGTTTGTGTAAAAGCTGGTTGGTCGAAAAGTTGGTTTGCGTAGAAGCTGGTGTGTGTAAAAGCCCGTTTGTGTAAGTTAGAGGTGGTTGGTGTAAAAGGTGTTTGTGGAAAAACGGGTTTATGTGAAAGCGGGTTTGTGTAAAAGCTGGTTGGTGTAAAAGCGGGTTTCTGCAAAAGTGTTTGATGTAAAAGAGTGTTTGTGTAAAAGCTGGCTGGTGTAAAAGTTGGTTGTGCAGAAGCTGGTGCGTGTAAGACCATTGAACGAAGTGGGTGGGGTAGATGCAAGCGGCATGGCTATGAGGGTGCATGCGGAGAAGGCAGTGAGTGCAGAGGAAGAGCAGCAGTGGCAGGTGCTTATGGAAAGTGTTGGGCGCAAAAGCGGCAGGTTAGAACGTACTTCTGCTTCAAAAGGGCACCGTGGAGAAAACGTGGAAAAATGCCGCATCCCAGGGGCGAGAACGGCCGTAAAACGTGGAGAAAACGTGGAAAAATGCCGCATCCCAGGGGTGAGCCGGAGGAACGAAAGAGAAGACGGACATGGGAGGATGACGGAGCATGAAGGAGGAGAACAGAAGCAGAAGAAGCAGCAGCAGAAGAAGAAGAAGAAGACGAAGAAGAAAAATAAGAATATCATGATGATGATGATGATGATGAGGATGATGATGATGATGATGATGATGACGATGACGATGACGATGACGATGATTGCAGAGACGATGATGATGTAAACGAGGCCAATGCATGTCAATGCTAGTTCGCTTGAGAAAAAATACGAGACTAGACCAGACGAGACTAGATTATAGTGTACAGGCACGGGCACAAGCTTTAGCTAGCCTCCGTTCGCAAGCCCGTGTATTTTCCGGAATGTCCTATCAGGATTCTTTCTCTGCCATGTCAGCCCCGCGCACAATTTAAGCAGCACCCATATTCTACTTGCACAACCTTTTGGGGACCACTTTTGCACTACACACCAACTCCTGCTTGTTGCTCTGGCTACATTTTTCTACATCGTTATTTTCTCCAATCACTATTTTCTGGATTTGTCGTATTCAACTCCTTCCTCAAGGCTGTGGGGCACACTCTCTTCTTTTGCTGGAGCCAGTGCCAATTCAACCATCTCTTGCTTGGTCTCATTGTGTCTCGTTTCGTTTGCATTATTCTCCTGCTTGCAAGTCCAGCCAATTTTCCACTTCATCGACATTTTCTCCATGCACATTTTTCTGAGTTTTTCACATTTCACTCCAAGATGAAGACAAAGGGGGAGGTCTTCCACATCAAGTCCTACTTTTCACCTTCTTCTTTTGCTGGAATGTGCACTCATCGTCATGCTGTACTGAAGGGGCCGTGGCAATTTACATTTCCTGTTCTCGCGGGACTGAAAGTCCCTGTTTATAAAGTGAAATTTGTTATAAGGACATTTTTGCCTGGAGGTAACTACCACCAGGAACCTGTTATCATCAGCTCCGACCACACCATGCCACATCACAGGTGGCGAATTTCTATTAAGCTCTCCCCACTTCAATTTTAGGGGCCGAGACAAAATTTTCCTTGTAGCCACATCAACTACCTTGCAGCTCAAGCTCGCAGGGGCCGCCAGAGGCGTGCCGGGAGACCACGGTCACTCCATCGTTGTTATTTTCTCCCTTCCTAGTTCTACTCTCCAAAGCGTGAGACAAGTGGTCACGAACCCTGCTGTGCGTCACGGGACCGACCTCCTTAAATATATTTCTTCTTTGTGATTATTGTTTCTCCGCCGTTTCGTTGGTTCTGGGGCCCACCTACACAAAACCATCGGGTCCTGTGTTATAGGTGCTGGTTAGTAGCTTATCCTGCAGCCACAGATTCTCCTGTTCTTTTCTCTTTTTCTTTCTTTCCATCTTGTTTCTCCATTCGGCTGACGGAAAGCTGCTGCTGACGTAGTTCGACATGAACTGCATATCGCTGCGGAAAAAAATGTGGAGGGGGGGCGCCAGGGCAGCGAAAGCAGAAAAACTGTAGAAGGAGACTTGGCATTTCAAAGCAAAAACCCGTAGAAGAAGCAATCTCTAGGCTCTAGGTGAAGCTAAAGCTATCGCAAGATGTAGCGGAAGAACATCCACAAAACACGCCGGCAGGCCGGCGGATTTTCTTGATCCATTTGAATCATGTGCTGCCGGCGTTAGATTTTGGCGGAGCAAGGCAATTGGCCTACAAATGCTGGGGCCTCAGCCGGACGGATCTGACCGGTCAAAATATATAACATTTTGCGGAAAACATGCAGAAACAGTGTTCCAATGTTCCAAAATCAGAGAAGGTGGGAAAACAATAAAAAACAATCATATCAAGTTTGGAAGAGTTGTGGCGGCCTGTTGGGAACAAACCTTCTACGTACCAGTACTGCAGAGCTTTGGGTGCATGCCTTTACTGCAAGATTCGACAAAACTTCATTTTGTAAACCTCTTTGACCGACTTCACTCCATAGTTCATTAGCTGATCATTAGCTCAAACAGAGCATTGCGAAGCAGAACCGAACCGGAACTGGAACAGAACAGGTTTGGACCAGAACTTCAGATGACGCTTTAGATGAGTTTTCCAGTCTGCTCGTAACCCAATGGGGAAACATGTGATCAGAACCTAAATTAATTTGCTCTCAGACATATTCGATGCTTGCGGGTGCTTGTGTTGTTTCTGGTGAATCCGATTGGATCCAAGTGGCATGTAGAACCACATGGACCTCTTGAACCCATGGCGCATCTTGCAAAATCGAACCAACACACTCCTTCTCATATTCTTCAAAACCAAAATGGATTTAATCGGTTTGTCGGGGGAAGCGGTATACTGTTATTGCATGTGTTAATCATCATAGAATCATTTAGAACTAATTCCAGTCCTAGCACGCAACTAGTTAACTGCAGGATTTAGGAAATGGTTCTTCAGACAAGCCCCGCTTGGTGGCTGAAGTGGCTCGTCAATTTGCTTCACTAAGGCCCGCCCTGTTTTAGAGAAAGTGAGCCAAGGATTTGTGATTTTCTTTGTCTCGCATCTTGGCGCAACGTCTCTGTCATACACAATTGATGTCAAACGGATGTGAGCGCCTGCTGCTTGCTGTCTTAGCAGAATGCCAGCAAACTTGTCCGACATCTCAGACAGCCATTTGTGGGGCGTCAGCGCTTCAACTCCGTGCAAGGTACGTTACGATCATCGTTTTTGCCATTATAAGAGCAGCTGGGTTGCGCATGTAGTGAGAGAGAGAGAGAGAGAGAGCCGGGCGGTGGGGAGAGAGTGTCGATTCTCATTTTTTTCTTTTTTTGGGTGCGTGTGTGGATGTGCCGGACATGTGTAGTGTTTTTGCCTTCAAGCTCGCGTTCTTTCACACCAATGATGAGGTAATATCAGCGATATTTTTGAAGGTTTGGTGGGAGCTGCTGTGATGGGACAGCTTGACAGCAAGAGGTGGTCTTGGATCTTAAAGCCAGAAGGTTTGAAGTCTACAAGAGAGAACCACGGGTCAAATCAAGGTTCAAGGCAGCTTGATTTGGGAGCCTGTTGTGCCAGAGAACTCCACTGATAGTTTCTTGACCATCTCGTCTGCGCTTAATTTGATTGCAAAGTTTTTTTTGGGGCTGCCTGTGATGCAGGACACCTTGGATGCCGCACAGGCCGACGCTGAAAGCGTTGTGGTTGATAGGCTCAGTTCCTTGCTTTCGACTTTGGACCTGGCAGTTAATTTCTGGACAATTGCAGCAATGGCAGATTTCAATTGTTTTTTCCATGTCTTCTTCGTCTTGTACGGGCAACATGTATGTGTCATCCAGCAGATCTCGACAAAGCCAAGGAAAGAAGGCTGATTATTTGCAAAAACTTGAAGTCCTCTTCCGTGCCCTGGACGAGGAGATCAGCCCCAGGGAAAAAGTCACAAAATGTGTCCTGACTCCTCTGACTGCGCATTCCCTGTGCATGAGCCTGGCCGCTTGCAGGAGGGAGACGGGACAATTTCAGAAGAGAAACTCATCACCCTCTTTGAAAATCCAAAGGTGGCCGGGGGCCAGGGCTGAGCTTGATGCAAATGTGCCCAAGGGAATTGCATTCTTGAACATTTCAAAAGTGGTTCCTTTGGATGCAGGTGAGTGTGAGGAGCTTGGTGAATAGCTATTCCACGCAAACCAGTGGCGATTTTGCATGTGGGTTATCGATTGGAATAACCTTCGTATGTTATTCCACTGTAAAGTGAGGGTTGTGGGGTCGAGTAAGTTTATGTATGATCAGCTTTTGGCTATAGATAGTTTTTTGGTCACGATTTTGGCACTAGAATCGGACTTTATGGAGAAAAGGCCTGTGGATCTAATGGGGGACAAAAAAAAATCCCCAAAATGAGTGTCACACTATTGCCGCGCTATACTTGGTTGGTTGTCGCTGGAATTAGATTCTTGTTGTGGGGTCCTGAGGGTTCAACACAAGCTTGGGATCATGTCGATCAGTCTTGTGTCACGGTCATTCCGTCCATATTGGCCAAGGGAAATTTAGCAGGCAAACTTCCGAGTTACAGACGATTGTCATGGTGAGCATTCCCACCATCATGTCAGCCACACCATCATGTCAACCACATCATCATGTCGACTACATCATCATGTCAACCACCCATCATCAAGTAGTTCGGACGTGTAACAGCTCGGATGCGTGTGAATTCACCGGTGAAAACACCCTCAGGCGCGAAACTTTGCTTTTTTTCGGGTAATGTGGCTCCTGGGCTCGCTGAAGTAGGGCCTCTGTTTCTGAGAGCGCGGGCTCGGAGAAGCTCGATTTTGGGCCAAAAATTGCTTCTCGCTGCAGGCGCTAAACGCATCGTAACAGCTGCCCGGAATTCATCTTATTGGGTTGCAGAAGCTACAAAAGAGCTAGCTGGGAGGCAGCACAGAGCAGAAGTAGCCCGGATAAGTGGCTGCTCAGAGGCGAAGTAGCTGAGAGGAGGGTGTCTCAGCGAAGAGGTCGCTCAGTGAAGAAGTAGCTTAGCAAAGAGAAGTAGCTCGCCCAGCCATCCATCCCTTCATTCATTGGTTCGTTGACTCATTGATTCATGGATTCATGGATTCATTGGTTCAGTGGTTCATTGATTCATTGACTCACTGAATCGGTCATTCATTGCTTTGTTGATTCATTGATTCATCGACGCATTCATTCATTCGTTCATTCGTTCGTTCGTTCGTTCGTTCCTTCATTCATTCAGTCAGTCAGTCAGTGATTGATTCATGGATTCATGGATTCATCGGCTCTTCACTCGTGCGTTGATTCATTCAGTCATTGCTTCACTGAATCACCGGTTTATTGAGCCATTGGTTCACTGAATCATCGTTTCATCGATTCGTGGGTTCATTGCTGCATTGATTCACAGAATCATTGCTGATTCATTGATTCATCTGCTCACTACTTCATTCAGTGATGCACTGGTTCACTGATTCAGTGATTTATCAGCTCACTAAATATTCTTGCATTGATTCACTGAATCATCGATTCATTGGTTTGCTGATATATTGAATCATCCATTCATTGATTCATTGATTTACTGAATCATCGATCCATTGATTCGCTGAATCATTCTGAATCATCGGTTCGTTGGTTCATCGATTCAATAAAGTCATGGAATCATTTATTTATTGATTCCTCGGCACACGAGTTCACTTTTTCATTGATTCATTGTCACTTCATTCGCATCTCAACCACCATTTGCTCATTCGTTGTTGCCCCTTGCACCTTCAGCCGTTCATTGATTCTGCATCGCAAAAACTTTAGGCCATTGGTTTCCTATAGCCATTTCCTATTTTCGAAACTGCCCCCTCTGCGCGTGCCGGGCACTATCTGGTATAAACAGAACGTTTCAAAATGAATCAGAACAATAGAGCAGGGAACCCAGGTCGACAGCTGAGCCCAGCCCAGTGGCCGGAAGAGAGCCGCAGGACCTGTCTCTTTTCAGCTACTGGTGAAGCGCCTGTCCGACATTGTGTCCTCCCACAACAATGTTTCTATTCAGCGTGCTGCTTGCTCTTCAGCCACCTCTTCTTCCTGCCCTTTCTTTGTTTCAGCGGCCTCTTTGTGAAACTGCCTCTCCTTCCATTCTTTTAGGGCTGCTGCGCGCTGTTTGGATCTATCCCTCTGTAAAATTTCTCTTTTGAGACGCATTTTCTTTGAAGTACCGCTCTCTGTAGCCACCTCTTCTGGGGCTGGCTCCTTCCTTTTTCCATCTCTTTCTCTGCATCCTTCGTCTTTGAGCTACTTTGTGTTCCACCTACAGGCGCGGGCTTGTTTCATGAATCCGTAACTCGGAATTCCCCATGTCCTTTAACTATGTCATGGGCCTACTTAGCGGGATGCTGTAGAAATTGTTCATCTTCTCGGGAGAACCCCCTTCTAGTTTCGTAGAAGCAGACAGTATGAAGCTAAGATTTTTTAAGCCAAATTCTCCCATGCATGGCACCTGTTGGAAGGTGGAAGCGTATTTCCAGACTTTGGATGTGGACGTCACAGAGGGTGCAGCACTGTTTAACATGTTGGATGATGGCGATGGCCAGGTTGGATTAGCAGTAAGGGCATGGGTCTGCTATCATGTCCGAATTTTGATTTTTGGTCGTCCATCTTTTTGCTTAATATGAATGAAGAGACGCTTTTCCCTTGAAATCTTGGGGGTGGGATGTGCCAAATTGGGTTCTGACAGTTTAGGAAATTTGAGCCTAGACCAAATTACATGCACTTGGCAACCGAAGAGACCATAATTTCTGCCGACGTGATTTTTTCTTTTCCTATGTGGATCTCTTCCGTGCAGCTGTGTGGCTGGTGTCATTGTCTATGCTGCTGCGCTTTCAGGTAACTTTGGATGAATTTGTAGATGGCATTTTAAGATGTCGGGGCCCAGCGACTTGGACAGGGTTTTGGATTCGAAGCTTTCCCCGATTTCAAAAGAATTGCTGCCAACTTCAACTTTCACACCAACTACTTTTACATCCTCCTCCTCATCATCATCATCACCATCATCATCATCTCCCACATCCACCAGAATCACCTGCATCACTTACATCATCTACATTATCAACATCTCCTACATCCCCTAGAAAATCTTCTACTTCCTCTACATCATCTACTCAGGCGTGGACATGTAGCTGATCAATTTCTAGAAGCTCGCCTACAACCTCGAGCATTTTTTTTCTTATGGTGGCAGGAGTACTGTAGCCCGATGACGTCCATCGAAAACGATCCTTTGCAGAGATTCTGCCTGTCAGACGTCCAAATGTGCGGCAAAACTTCGATTCAGGCTTGGCTGCGAGCAACCCCATAGGGATGCCTGCCGTGTCTGGCGTCCAAACTTGTGGTGGCATGCGAATTTTGTCGGGGCATGCAAACCTTGTGCAGAGATCGAGGGTGTCAGACGCCCACTGCGAATTATGTTTGTCCTTGGAAGCCCTCTGTGGAGATCGCGCGTCGGACGTCCAAACGCACGGTGAGATGCGAATTTGGATTTGGTGGTGCCCACCCCAGAGATTGTGCATGTCGGGCACCCAAACGTGTGGCGCAAGCCTCCCGAGCAACCCTCTGCAGGGATCCTGCATGTCGGACGGCCAAAACATGTGGGGTGACAGGGTGACATGCAAATTTTCAGGTGTAGAGGTGTCTATGCGCAAAAGTTTCCGTGTAAAAAATTACGCCTGTAAAAGCGCTCTGTGTAAAGGCTTCTCTGCGCATTTTTTTTTCTCTCTCTCTCTCTCTCTGGTTCTCTCTGTGAAGGCTTCTCTGTGCAAAAGCTTCTGTAAAAGTTTCTGTGTTTGTACAGGCTTAACTTCTCTTTATTTCTCTGTGTGCTGGCTTCTGTCTAAAAGCTTCTGTGTGCAGAAGCGTCTGTGCAAAAGTTTCTGCGTGTAAGCGCTTCTGTGTGAAAAAAACTATTGTATGTGAAGGAGTCTGGGTGTAAAACTTGTGTGTGCAAGAGCCTCCGTCTCCGTGCGCAAAAGTTTCTGTGTGTAAGAGTTCTGTGTGTAAAAATTTCTGTGTGTAAAAGCGTCTGTGTCTAAAAGGTGCTTTGTGTAAAGGCGTTTGTGTGTAAAACTTCTCTGTGCAAAAGCTTCTGTGTGAAAAAGCTTCTGTGTGTAAAATCTTGGGTGCCTAGAGGTTTCTCTGTGTAAAGGCTTCCCTGTGTAAAAGCGTCTGTGTGTAAGGGTTTCTCTGTGTAATGGCTTCTTTGTGTAAAAACCTCTGTGTGTAAAAACTTTTCTGTGTAAAGACTTCTGTGTGTAAGTGTGAGGATTTCTGTGTGTAAGTGCCTCTGTGTGTAAAAAAATCTGTGTGTAAATGTGTTTGTGTGTGAAATGTATCCAGCTGTGCATGTACGATATTTCATCTACATCAGTCATTATTCGTCATACGCTTCATCTATCTTCATGATCATCATCATGGTCATGATAATGATCAATTCATGATGATGTTGATGATGATGATCATCATCATTTTCATCGCCAACAATATCATTCATACATCATCATGCATCATCATATTTCTTTTGCGCCATCTTATCGTTTTTCCCTCCTGCATTGTTTCGGGCCATGCTATGGTTTACTTTGGTAGTGCATATGCTGCAACCCTTTTCGTTCGTGGGGTCGCGTCGCTGGCAATAAAAACTTGATGTCAAAGATGCATGTAAAAGCGGGCTCTTGTTCTGTTTACGTTGGTATGGAGTGACTGTGTGCCATGTGCTGTTGTCTGACTTCCATGTCGCCCGAACACTCAGGCGCGGGCATTGGACCAAGTGGCAATGCGTCGCTGGGAGGAAACTAAGAAAATGAATGGTGACAAAATTGTTTAACCAAAACTTGGTGTCAGCCTGCAATGATCGCGCAATATTTTTAACAAACCATGTCGGGAAAAAAAACCGACGTGCTCATAGCCGCAGCCCTCCAACATTTTTCAGGTGCTGACTTGAAGAACTTGGATGTGAAGGTCAATGCCTTGGTGCACTTTCTAGGCGCCTTGTGAAGTGTTGGGAATGGGTCTTGGGGCAATGTGTTTTTCATTGGCCAAAAAAATTTTGACTGGAGATGCGGCCATCCTTGATTGAGGCGCAAAAGTGCAGAAACATTGAATCGCTGATGGCGGCTGCCAACTGCTGGTGTGTCAAGGTGGGTCTGCTGCAAAACCCGCCTCATTTGATAAACCAGTCCTTCTACTGTGCAAACTCAGGTGCCATTGGCATTGCAGCTGTGGGTCACCATTAAAGGTGCTTGATCAGAGATCAATCCTGCCATGAACGATTGGCGCGTGTGGATGCCCGGGGATGTTTAAAGATCGTGTTGAATACCTTGAAATTCAAAGATTGATTTACCTCAGGGGCTGTAGCACACCAGAGGCCATAAATTTCGAGTTTTGATGCATTTTTTTTTCCATAACATCGACTGGGGCATCCAGAGGGGACTTGGAATGACGGCGCTGACACAGAAGAGTTTAAAATTTAAAGTGTTTCTTTCTTTGTCGTGCGGGAGGTGCCTCCAGCTTTCTTATTAGCGGCCAAGTCATTTCATTTGATGCCGCTTCAGCTGGTGCTTCTCAACCTTAGCGTGGCTGTCCAAATCGTGTGTCACTTTGCGCGTTTGTAAGTGCGGTTCAGGGATTTGCTAGTGTTTTCCAATTGTTCAAATACTTGCCAATTTGGAAGGCCCTTAGTTTCACTCCTTTGAAATTGCCCCCTTTGAAATTGTCCAGGCGACAGTAGGGCAGGATTTCCCTGACTGCAAGGCGAAGGGAATCTGGTTGCTTTATTGAGAGAATTTGTTGATTGTTGTTTTCCCCTTGAGCGGCCAGAAAGAACGACCTTTGCAGTGGTCCAGTCTAGCTGGCCTCGGCCAGCCCCCCTGCGGGCCAAAGTGCACATGTCCCAGTAACTATCTCACCCCATAGTTCTTCAAGGCACTTTTTCATGAAAACAGAAATTGTGTCAAAAAAGTCCAACTATAGCGGTGAAACTGGGAACTACCGTAAATCCCATCCCTGGGTGGAGCTTTCAGCCGAAGCAGCCCCCCTGGCAGAAGCCATGTGGAGGGCTGTCTTGGCGACACGAGCTGCTGGTAAAGCAAAACGTGGTGCTGGGATGTGTTGGCTGTGGTGTCTGTGTGTAAGGCGCTTGCTTAGTGTGTACGCGGAGCCAACAAGAATCTCACTTCACATGCTCGTAATGCGATCTTCAGTCCTGCAATCCAATGCTCATGAGATGCCAGTGCATGGGTGCATGGCGCGAATTTCAGGTTGTGAGAGTATCCAATTGACGTCCAACTCGTTGGAAATTGCTATGCACGATCACGTTAACATGCAACAGGTATGCAGCATGCACGAATAAAATATTGGAATGAAACGGGGGGAATTTAAATGAAATCACTAAACAAGTTGGAAGCAACTGATCCCGGCATGATGTGATTCGTGCAAAGTTGATGTGCTAGGCAGCAGTTCTGGGTTCAAAGCTGAACTTTGGCCGGGCCATCATGAAGCGAGTCGGTTTCATGTGGCTTTTTGCAGTCTCACCCTCAGATATATAATTTGACAACTTCCTTACTTCCTTGAGCTGTAGACGATGTATATTCCAAGCTACCTGAGTAGAAAGTTATGACGGTCACAGAAACAAGCTCGAGTTGTCCATGCTCTGGGGTACGAACCCCAAAATGCTACAGCCAATTTATTTTAATTCTGAACTCATACACTTCGCAAAACAGGATTCATGTTGACACCACATGACATTGCTGACGGAGCCTCCTTGGGTCACCGGAGCCTCGCAGTCGGGTGCCGCCCCTAGTGAACAAGAGGCAACAATGGAGTCCAATGGAGGTTTTCCATTGAACGTTGCATCACTTGAGGCCGAGTGTGCCCAGAGCACTAAGAGCGTCAAGGCTTCGGACGCTTCGGGCGCTTCGGACGCTTCGGACTTCGAAGTGGCGGTGCATGGCGACAGCAACGCTGATAGCGCCACTGGCTGGTGCCATGCATTGCTTGCAGACACGGGCTCGGTCTGGGGCCTGGCGAGCCCGATGCACCCGATGCACCCGATGCATGTGCCATGCCACGGCTTCAGAATCTGTCAACATCCAGGCACCGCATCCTGGTTGAAGAATCTCTCACACTACAAGTTTTCTATGGTCTTTGTGGCTTATACTCATGCTGCTTACTGTAGTGTGTGGATTGGTGGATGTTTGAAACTAAGGGCAGAAAGAGATCGTTTCAGGGTGATGTCGTCGTGACAAAGTAAAAAAGTCACCGCATAGCGCCAAGGAATCTTCTGAGAGTGGTAAGGAGTTCGGCTGGAGGTGACCGACTCCGAGTTTACCCCAGCCTCGCCATGGGAGAAGAAACTTGGCCGCAAAATGGATGCCCTTTTTGCATCGTTTTGCTGCAAAAATCTCAAGATTCTTGGCTGTTCTATTGTGCTTTTGGTGGTTTGCAACTTGGGTGAATTGCTGAGTCTCTGCCCTTCCATCAGCTGGTGCTTCGAAGTTCGAAATCAAGATTCATTCAGGTGTCCCCAAACTTTCGAACTTTTCCATCCACACATAGCTCCAATTTAAGTGATTCCTGGGGAGATGTGCAGGACAGGTCCGGAGGTGCCCAAGCACCTTGCATCTTCGTACATGCAGGCTGATTCATGCAGGATGCCATGATTCGGGCCGATTTGGTCAGTGTCATCATGGATTTTGACAAATTTTGACTTGCTGCTTTTGAAGGCATCAACTTGTCGATGAAACAAACAGAACTCGTGCAACGCCAGGCTCCAGCCCTTCTGAGAGACGCTGGCTTGGAGTGGGGGGATCATTCACTGAGGCTGTCGGTGCGGATTCCCTTTGGCTTTGCTTTCCGATAAACTGGAGATTACTGGGGGATTTTTACACTCCAAGTTTCCAATGCCCCAGGCGTCAGCTGTTACTTGGAAGAAGCTTTCGCCCAGTTTCTTGGCACAAGAGCATAATTACTCACCGACGGTCTGGAAGACTTGCCAGCTGTTTGTATTGTGTGTCAAGTTTGCGCAAGCATTTGGACCAGCAGCCACCTCTGGCATTAGAAAATTAATCGCATGTCCTGAAACAACGCCAACTTGTGGAGACAGCCAATGGCTTTACCCAGAAGGGCTTTGATTGTTTGCTGAGGAATGCAGGAGGAGATCATCACTGCGTATTTTCATCCAACTCGTGGCCTTCGTTACAACTTGGGAAGCTCGCGCGTTTGCGGAACTGGTGGCGGCCAGAATGGGTAGATAGCTGCAGATTCCAGTGATAAACGTCTGGGATGGCAAGACCTGCAATGGGGTCACCCAAATCCTTGGATATTGCTACATGGTGGAGATGCGGCCATGCTGCAAAGAAACGGAAACGTTTAGTTTATGTTAATGTCCATATGTCGCACAAGCACACCACGAAGAAACCACTCCTCCCTCCAGGGCTGCAGTGCAGGACATGTATATATATTATATAACATACACATAGTTATTTAGTAGACATGCAATCGGCGATTGGGGTGTCCCTGTGAAACAGCTGGCACTGAGGGCCGTGTTCTTCATTGCTGTTGTGTTGTATGGTTGTGAGTGCAGCAGTTCCATCACAACTTGATGGAAGCTGAGGAAGGGTACCCATTGGATCCTGTGACTTCTCTTTGTACAACTGGAGTTGTGGGGAGATCGCCGAAGGCATGCGCGATCACAATGCTCCGCAATGACAATTTGAGGCTAGAGGCTCACTCCAGGACTTGTGAAATGGAAGGCAAGTAGCATCTCACGTTTGTTTGTCTTGTGTTTTCGATGGACTTGACTGACACCCGTCACTATTTCTCCTCAGCAGTCGATAGCAGGCGACTGGGACTTGAAGGGCTTCAGCATCAAGCGGTATGAGGACGGTGCGCCTTTGCACCCGCCAAGAAAGTTTGTTGCGATGTCCGGAATTTGAAACTTCTAATTTGAGCAAAGGGGATCCATGGCAGAAACCTACAGATGTTTGACGTCAATTTGCTGGGGCTGCAGTGGAACAATCCCATCATGTCTTTCGGATTCTTTGATCTTGACGACCTTGCTTGCCCCATGCTTTTTCTCCCCCCCGCCCCTCTCTCTCTCTCTCTTTTTCTCTTTGACATTGGTATGTTTTGGTGTTGTGTTTTTTAGAGGAAGCCATCCTGCCAATGCTTCGGGCTGCGTCGAAACATGTGAAGCTTGCCCTGATGGTGCTGCTGGCCATTTTGATGTCTGTTCATGTGCTGCCAGAACACCAGACATCACTGTAGGATCTCAGCACTCTCCATGAAGCAAACCTGTCGTGGCAGAACTGTCCATCAGCCGACTGCAGGCAAGTCCTTGGAGCCCACCTCCATGGATGAAAACCGTGAAGAGTTTCCACGGTGAAGGCAGCGGCCTGCGCGATGCAGTTTCATCAAGAGGTCTAAGAATTCCAACATAAACCAACATTCCACAGGAATGGCCCAGCCCGAAAGTAGGTCATTTGCGAGCTGACTGCTGGGTGGCTCAAGATTCACAGAGATGTTAGTGGGCAAAGTCAAAGTGGCTGGAAGGCATGTCCACATTGATTGCGTCTCAGCTTGTCCCACTTATTTCATTGCAAGCGATTCTGCACACAAACGAAAAGGTAGGTTCATGAAACACATTTGATCCAGGAAGAATTACATGGGACTGTGGCTTGAGGCAAGCGCCATGGAAGTAAGTAGCCAATCAGGAGGTGCGGGCGCCAGCTGAAAACTTGCTGAGGCAGAGAGGTGTGGGCGAAGCACTTCGTGCGATTTGTGGAGGTCCCATTGGACTGCGAGTTGCAGGGGCTTTCGATGGATACCTGCTGGAAATTGACTCAATTGACACTGCGGGGTTTTCAGTTCCTATATACAGTCTATTTATATATTATTTACATGTATGTATGTATATATATATATTGTATGCTTTATTCTTAGGGTTTTGCTTTACAGAGGCGTCTTGCGGTTCAAGAAGTAAGTTAGTCCAACAAAGTAGATACAACGAGTATGAAGTGATGACTCGTTCCGTGGGGATTGCTTGACAATCTTCCCTGTGGAGCCTCAACCTGCCATAGTCCGAAGATGATCACCCCTCTAGCAGAGGCGATGAAAGGCGCAGGGGTTCCGATTTGGGCTGCATCTCAGCTGAATGGTAGGAGGGAGTCACACAGATGTTGAGTTGATGGGCCGGGCTGAGAATTTGGGTAGCCAAGACCAAGAGCGTGGAGGAGTTCCCAATCCCAAGAAGTTCAGATTCAGACCTCGGGCTTCTTCTTGGTGGCTGGTGATGCCCACGGTTGTAAGTAGGAACAGGAAGGGCATGTCCATGATAGAACCACTGTGCGGTTTCCGTCTCGAATTTCGGGCAGGTTTGATCACCTGATTTGCACGGCTTTAATTCCTGTCACAGACAGATCGCACTATTATTCTATTATTCATTAGTCGTTTTTGTTTTTAAATTGCACATGTCACATGCATATGTCTTCATTATCATATTTTTACTCAAATTCTCGCTCTGCTTGAGGTCTCGGTGCAAAATGAGCCAGAAGCAGCTCAATGCTGGGAGTCAGCTGGCTGGTCAATTAAGATTTCTCAGGTTGCAAGATATCTCAGTATGTGCGAATAGCACCCTCGCATACCCTTGCAATGATTGCCTTCAGCGTATTTTGTCAAGAGTTTCTTCATTCAGATGCTACTCAACTGCATTGTCTTCAAATGATGATTTGTTTGACTGCTTGCTACTGAATGCTCTTGGCACATTTTCGTGCAGGCACTTGATTCACTTGCTGCGATGGCCCAAGCTTGGCAATTCATAGGGACACCTGTCTGGATGGATCGGATGGATATGGCCAAGTCCAGAATCACATGGTCAGAATGGCTGAATTGGCTCGATGAGAGGCACATGGTCAGAGAGCGAGCAACTGGCACTAGCCCAAGACATTGCAGAAGAGGTCCGTCGCCATGGAGGTCAACTTCAAGCCAACCATTTGCCGGCCATCCGTCCTGACTTCCGGAAACGTCTAGGTGATGAAAAGCTGTTGCAGTTCATCAGTCGATTCCCCAGCCTCTTGCAAACCCAAGCTCGGCACAATGGGCACGTGCTAAGCCTTGCGGATGCACCGCTTCGGCCTTCGTTTGAAAAACATCTCCTGGGCTGCGCACCTGTGGGTGCCACATGTCCTGGTCGTGGTCTTGGTGAACGCGCCATACACGCCCTGAGGCAGCTGGACAGGGAACTGTTTCGTTGTGCATTGCGGGAGCCGCCACAGACTGTGGATGTGGCTTACTTACTGCACAATGGCAAGGTGCGACGGAAGATTGGGGCTGTGGTGAGGTTTCTGCCATTGATGGAATTGATCATGCAAGAATCAGAAGGGCCAGAAGAAGCAACTGAACCAGGAAAAGGATGCCCGCTGTCTGCACATGCCCGCACATATGCAGGGTATTTATTGCAATTTCTGCGTGACCGGCCAGAAAAGTTTCAGTTGGAAAGGGGAGGACGAACTTTGGCTGGAAATCAGGATAGCGTAACTTTTTGCATGCCTGGAAAGTCTTCGAAATTATCCTTTCTTCATCCAAGTCTGTAGCTGCTAGCCAACTGCAGGCCTTATGTTCAACAGTACCTACGGTAGTACCCATGGGTCACTATCTGATAGCGGAGTTGGTGCTGGTAGGTACATCCGATGCCTTACAGTTCTCTGCCCAACCCAAGGGTGTCTTTGCTTGCTGGTCTGAGGACGAGATTCTACCTCTTGTGCCAATGGAGATCCAATGTGCTCTTGTCATTTTCAAGTCCTTGTTCTTCCCAGAGGTCTGCCGGCCTTCCGGACAGGATTCAGGGGACCAGGTTTCAGCATGGAGCAATACCAACTGAGTGACAACTGTGGAAGCCCGGCCAGAACATAACCACGACACACCACGACTCCCGTCATTGTCATGGCTTTTTCTGATCAGATTTTTTTTCAAACAAAATAGGGCTGTTCCATTGAAACATTTTGTAAATGTAAACAGGCCATTGTGGTCCAAGGTGAAGCTTCACCCCAGAATGCTCAGAAGTTGGTGTGTTGAAATGTAGTCACCACCGTGGTGCAACTGTTTCCCTGAGATGGAATCGACGATGATGAAGATGATGAGGCTGGATAGTGCTACTGCGGTTTCACATTCCAATGCTCAATAGAGACTGCACTGCGAATAGTTTCCTGTGTCAGTGCGTACTGATGGGTGTGTAGCGATTGAATGCACAAAGTAACCTATACTTGCGTACACACGTGATAGTTGTTCAGCCTATGTCTCAGGACTGTTTTTCTCTGTCAAAACGACCTACCTCCTTTGGCAGTCAATGTGCAGGACTAATGATAATTATCATTATTTGTCAACCCAGTTCACTTTAGCGATTTGCTGGTAGCCAGAGGCCTTGATGGCTTTGTTGCTCCAGAAGATCCGGCTGGTCAGTCAAAGCACAGGAAGTCGGAAGGCACTCCTCCGTAGAAGAATCTCATTTCAATACTTTCAATCCTTTGCATCAGTTCTTCCATCTAATACGCATTTTGTATTTTGAAACAGTGACTTTCGGCTGGGTAACCAGTTTGCTTTCCGTATTTCAGTTACGGAAGGTACCTCTGGTGCGTTTGGGGCGCGATCCTCAAGTCAAGGAGGCAAGTGGTGTGAACATTTGCAACATGGTCATTCTGACACAGGTGAAAGCCGACCACACTTTGGATAGATGATAATCCAACATCTGTTTTCAAGTGGTTTTGCAATGGTGTCAACACTGTGTTATTCCGCAGGCGCTCTGTGGCCGCTCCCTGCTTCACTGCCTCGAACGGCACCTGGACCGGGCATGCCGTGGAGCTCGGATACGACTGGAGTGACATGGGCTGCACATGGGCTGCGCTACGAGTTTCCCGAGTTTCCTATGGGTTTGGATTTTGCTGGTGCTCGTAACTTCTGCTTGGTCCGAACCAGAATTTTTGATTTCCATTTCCAACACATTTCATTAAAGGCAAGCGTTGATGTTTGAGACTGGGACTGAATCAAGGGTTTGGACGACAACAAGTCTTGGCGTAGAAATGTGTACCACACAGTCTGATAGACCGCTAACCAGATCTTCCAACATCACATATTTATACATATTTCATATTTGATCAGATGTGCATCCATGCCGCCCTGCCCGGGCTGCCTCTAATAGCACTGGGTGCAAGTGCTCAGGACTTGTGGTGCCTTGATGGTGTCGCTTACAGATGACCAGGATGTAGCGGCTCTTTGTGCATTCCTAGCGAGACCAGCTTAGACCTTTGATACCAGAGATTTTTGATCTCAAACAACATGTTCAAATTGGTTTGACTTGGCCGTCCGTTGCATCAGGAGCCAATAGAAGCTGATATGCCAACACCAGTCCGTGCGCGCCGACGGGATACGGAGAAGAACCGGAGGAGTGCTGGACCGGTGAACTTGTTGGGTGGCTTGGCCTTGTCACGGGGGAATGCAACAGCTATAGGCATTGAGATGGAATTGAGCTGCATGATACTGACCTGCATCAATTTGATCAATTTGGAACGTGCCACATCGTGCCACTGCTGCAAAGGACGCTAAACAATCACCCACGATTGAAGCACTAAACAGTTCCAGCCCACTGCCATCTCATGTGCATTTGGTTCAGTCAGGCTTGTGACAGTGCACGGTATGTCAGTATATATATATATGATATATGCATATTATATTATGTTATATAATACACGCACACGTATATATATATACATATTATATCACGCACGCACACGCACACACACACACATATATATATATACATAGCGCAATCTCGTTCGAATAATGGTGGGCCGCGTTAAGATTACGCACAGGTACACATTGATTCAATGCACATTTCGATTCTCGCAAGGCGAAGCACCTGGAATGGCAGTACTGTTGAAGCCTCCAGGTCACACCTCTGAGGCAGCCTTGAATTTGACTTGAAGATTTTGATGTTTTGGATTTTACTGTTCCAAAAGTCTGAGAGAATCTGAGAGATAATGCGCCTCGGGCTTGCATAGACCCCTGCGTTCAGATGGCCCGAGGAGCAGCTGGAGGCTTTGCAAGCGCACTACGACCTGCACAATGTGGAGAGGTCGAAGGGGAACAAGTCTTGAATGGAATGAGAGTACAGCAAGATCCTTTCCTTGCCAGCCATGTAAGATTATCTTGGCTGTCATCCCGTGCCATTCCTGCTTTGGAACCGGCATTGGCATCGGTCTCTATTGGTCTTTTGTGCTAGGCGAGTCATTTCGGTCAGCCGTTTGGATCGCGATACCTCTGGGGTGCTAGTGGCTGCCACATGCCAAGAAGGGGCAGATTGTCTAACGAACCAGTTTAAGGACAGCTGAGGCCACACATGATTTGATTTGCTGAGGGTCAGCTTGACGCTATGTGGCGATGGATTTGCATTGGCCCTGCTTGGAGAGTTGCTGCAGGAGCATGAAGTCTTCAAGCGTTACTTGGCTCTTTGCACTGGCCGTGTGGAACCTCAAGAAGGCGCTCGGTTTTCCTGCTGGAAGGTGCAGTGATTTCAATCTCAGAGCAGAGTTGGATTTCTAGTGGCTTTAGTACCCTTCCGGACTCGTTCCCAGTTTTCCCAGACTTTCAAAACGCTAGGGGAGATCAGTGCGAAGCTCTTCATCTCTGGCTTTGCTGAAAAGTACCGAGTCTCTCAGCACAGCACAATTGCGAGTCTGGCCTTGATATGAATGAAACCGAGGCATATGTGTCGCCCAAAGGGAAGCCTTCATTGACAATCTACCAGGTCTTAGGTGTTTTCCGACGCAGGTGTTGTGCACAGGACCGGTCAGACAGGGTTGTGGATCGTGGAGCTGTGGGCATTGCAGGTTCAGCCTTGTCCTTTTGCTGACAAGTCCTCTGTGAGAGACATCAAGCTTTTGATATTTTTGATCACTTTCTTCATGGAGTTTCGTAGCATTCGACACAGCCTGACGCAGCAGGAAACACAAAGGTTGCAGGGCACCGATGAGCTCATGCGGGCAATCGGCAGCTACGCTGTTCTTTGGCTCAGTTGAGGGTGGAAACTCCAGACTCGCCACCCATTGGATGGTTGACCCAATGCCCAACATGACCTCAGTATCGGGCGCATTTTGCCGATGGGTCGAAGCTCTGTCGGAAAGTTCTTGAGGCGAAAGCTCCAAGAAAGGAACCCTGCGATGAGGCTAGATTTCTGATCAATCGGAGGGGCTGCCATGCGTAAGATTCGGCACCGTTGAATGGTGACCTGATTTGGTGATGTCATGTCGCAGTTGCGGTTGTGTCTGTTGGGCAACTGTGAAGCTGTGAAGAGAGCCGATGAAGGAGTGGTATAGCCTGCTGGCTTGCTATCCTCGTACCGGCCGGACACACCAAATTCGTGCTCACCTCCAGTTTAGAGGACGGACTGCTGTGTGGTTCATTCGATGGAGCTAGGAACCCATGTTGAAAGATCGAGCTTTCTTCCCAGTTATCTCTTGTTGAACCATTGGACGAACGTGCACTCTGACATGTGAAGGGCTCAGCCTTGTATAGATCCACAAAGTGTGTTTGGGCCAGCCTTTTGTTCTGCATGTATTGCTGGGCAGTACAGGTACTGCAGCTGGAAGTCACCCGCAATTGTGCCAGGCCACCCTTTGGTGAGCGATGCCAACTACAACCCCCGCGGGCAAGCAAGGCGTCACTTTGCATCTTGGTGGAACTGGGGGACACAGATGAAAATGCATGAAAATGCTGTCCATGAACACAATTTCAAATCGCTGAATTCCATGGAAAAATCATATCGTCCAATTCAACGCCTGTGCTCGTTCGCTTGGAAGTGTGGCATGACTGAAAAATAGAGCAACCCTCAAAACCTTGGGATGGCCAGCCGCTGAGGAGTGGTGTCCTCGCTTGTGGCTTCACTGCGAAGAGATGTCATTGTTGGACGTTGAGGGACGGCGCCAGCATTTCAGGTGCGAGCCACAGCCCTCCACAAGCACTATTTCTCCAGATCGCCAGCTCACAACGTTTGAACCCAAGTATTGCACACGTTTGATAGACGTCATAACATAACAGGAGACACGCGATGATTTCTTTAACTTGCTTTGGAAGAAGAAGGTTTCAATTTATTGGCTCATTTGCACGGAACCTTGTGCCGCTGTAATATTTGCCAGGTATTTTTTAAATAAATACATCCAAAACACTATATATATATATAGATAGATAGATAGATAAAGGTATCGGCTCCGCAGGGAAGCCCGACCCCCCTGAGAGCCAGAGACCTTAGTGGGCGCGTGTGCCATCACGCCCACGGGCTGCTTTCGCCTTTGCGCGGCCTTTGGCATTGCAGTCGCTTGTGCTCTGTCGGAACAGTGCAGTCCGACACCACCTTCGCTTCTGCACTTGCCCTACCCCGTTTTTGATCTTCTTGGACCTTGGGGACCTCGTGAACGGCACGTTGTATGTCTTCTTGGAGTAGACTGGCTGGGGTCATCTACTTCATTTCCATCTTTGGGCCTCTCTTCTTCCTGATCTACCACTACGGCATCTGCAACAGCTCGTCGAGCGCTGCGAAGACAGCGCGCGAGGGCACGGACCTCGTGGTTTTTGCATCGGAAAGGACTGCGCCCTTTGAGACCTCTACAACTGCTGCGTATCCATCAGGTTTTGAAACATCATCACTCCAAGGATCCAAAGTTTTTGCAGTCGATCTCAGCTGCAATGTCGGAAAAAACGCCGTGGCGTTGCCTTCACTGCAAGCAACTTCGCAAGCACTCGGTCACATATTGCTGCAACCAACCATGGCAGACGGTGATGGATCATACCTACATACATCAACCTCGTCATGGACAGGACAGCAAGACCAATTATACCCCTCATTGGGGACAGGATCGACCTTGGGGCCAAGGATGGAGGGATTCTCCCCGGCAGCGAGTTCAGTCTCCACGTCATCGCAAAGGTGGTCATCATCAAGGAGGAAATCAGGGTGGAAATACGCCGAGAGCCAAATCACATGCGAGAGGACAGGGACAGAAAGGCAAGGGCAAAGGCAAGGGCGATGTCCCCATGCCGCCGCCCCAGCCACATCCCATGCCATGGCCGGGCTATTATCCAATGGCGCCACAAATGAATCCGGCAATGATGATGCCCAACATGATGAACCCGACACAGATGGTTTTGCCGATGTCCAGCGGAATGCAAGCCACACCTGCACCCTTGCCTCCGCCACCGGTCAATCCCATGACAGCGGAACAACAAGCGAGAGAACAGAAGATGCAGGAGCTCATGATCTACCTGAAGAAGCGTGGACCGGATCTCCCATCAGATGTCACTCAACGAGTGCAAGAAATCACCAAGAAAGATGGTGCCCAAGCAAAATGAGATTTACAAACGGCTGCGAAAGCTCTGGGTCAGGCAAAGGACGACTTGGAGGCGGCACTTTTGGCTCGTACCAACTTCATCGCGTCCTGGAAGACGTTCCTTACGGACGCTGTGCAGACATGGCAGGAGTATGCCAGCCTTTTTCAAGCTCAAGAAACAGATCACCAAGAGCGGATTCAGGCGGCAAGAGACGCTTTTACGACTGCCAAGGACGAAGTGGAGGAGACCAAAGCAATTGTGGGGGAAGTGATCGAGATCCAGGACGAGGAAGAAGAACCACTGGGCCAGCCCAGCGTGACCACCTCTGCCAAAATCACAGAGAGCATGCAATTTCTCACTGCCTCCTTGAAGCAATTCCAAGCTCAAGCAGAGGAGATCAACTTGGAAGTGCAGACGTCCCACAAAAGGCAGAGGACAGATGCGCCAGAGAAGCCGGACGCTCCCATGTCTCCCAACGAGCCTGGAGGTGGTGCTGCTACATCCTCGCCTGCCAAGCCGCATTTTGCGAGGGCCGGTCACCCATGACCTTAGAGTATGGGGGCCCATGGCCTACAGGTGGTGAAGCCAGGCTGGGGCGCCAACCAGCCGTCCTAAAGTGGACACACAGCATCATCCATGAACCGACCTTCACGACCGAGTGGCAAGCTCGCGAAAACGCTAGAGGGCTAGCGATGGAGATGGCCGACGGCAATCTGAAGGGATCGCTCTCACAGTTTCCCACCATTGAGTTTCACATACCCAAGAAGGGCAAGCACAAACATTTGCTTGTGGAGAACTTTGACTTTCAGGATCGATCTATGGTGGATGTTCCGGGTTTGACCTTCAAACCTGACCCCAGTGATCAAGCACAGTTTCCTGATCCTCCAGCTCCACAGCCAACCGCGCAATCCTTTTCCCGTGCTTCCAGACCATCATTTCTGGATCGCCCTTATTGGCAGCAACGAATTTGGCAGATTTTGCAGGAGGAAGGAGTTTTTGATGAAGCAGCTGATGGACCAGTCTTCTACATGAACACCTACTTCATCTGCCATCTTACAAACCGGAGACAGGACAGTGGACGCCCAGTAGGATTCAGCACAGACATTGAGTCCTGGGAGAACGACATGCGTTTCATGTGGGAAGACCTTGTCAACCCCAACCTGCCGATCTTTGCACATGTCGTGCAACCTGACCCACCGGTGAGCAGAAGGCCAGGAACTTTCGGCACTTTGATCATTGTTCAGAATCCCACACCATTACGTGCCGCATGTTTGACAACGTCCATTGAGCCAGCTCTTCCACGCATCAAGATTGAAGAGGTTGCACATTCCCTTGACAGCATTCTGCCCTACCGGCATGTGATCTTTCACGCAGGAGCCAGTGCCGTCTGTGATGATAGAAGCGCACGAGGCCTTGGAACTTGTGATATTCTTGTCGGACGGCGTGTTCTACCTCAAGGGCAACCGGTGCGGATCTATGATGGAATTGGACTTGTCATCAACATCCCACCTCCTCTTCAACCTGCGGATTGGGAGCAACACTTTTTGGCCAGTCATGGAATTGAACCACCGAACAATGACGAGGTCTCATGGATGAACCTTGGCACCCGGACCTCTTCGTCCTCTAGTTCATCCACCTCGCCTGACAGACCTGAGACACATCAACATCAACAACCGGATCCACAGGATTCAGCCTTCTCTACGGACGAACACTCCTCTTGCAGCAATACCACGGGTAATGGAACCGCCAATTGGAGAGACTTTGTTGTCTTCACCATTCCTGGCCCAACAGCGCAGCTGTCCTTACCGTGGCACAATGAAGAAGAATTTTACCATTTGATTGAGGAAGCCTTTGGCCTCAATGAGCAGGAGATCGTGCAAGTCCATCAAGTGCGGCATACGCCCAGTGACATTGCCGATACCAATCATGAATGCCTCATTGTCCAGACTACGGCACACCCTCCAAGTGCAGCTATCATGCGACTGGTCATTGTCGACATTGAAGTGCACACGGAAGACTACACTACACCAGTCGTGTTTGCCAGGCGTGCATGTTGGCTTCCCGAGATAGCCACACGACTGACAGTGTTTCGCCTTCTGGGCATTGAAGAGTACTTCTGGGCAGACCCTGATCGAGCTCACATCTGGCTCAACTTTGACTGGATCGCGCAGGATGACACACGTGCCATCACCATCTACAATGGCGATTATTTGGTCACGACCATTGGTGAAGAAGCACTTCTAGGTTCTCTTTCTCCCCATGACTTTGCCATGACACCGGAGACGGAAACCCATCTTGACGATGCACGTGACCTACAAGATGACACCCTATCTCTCTTTCATCATGACCTGCGACTTGGACAACCATTGCCACGCCAATGTCAAAGCGATCACAATTCTACGTCCTATGCCACAGCTGATCTGCCTCCCATGCCAGCCACTCGGAGAACAGGACCAAGGAGGAGATTCTTTCAAGCGGGCTGGAGCACTTCCTTAGAAAATCGCTTTGCCAGAACAGCCTTCACTGAGATGGCAGAGGAAGGACGAGTTGCCTATATGGTCACTTGGTACCTCAACAAACGAACCTTCCCTACCTGCTTGACATCCCGTACGGTGAGACTTACCGATGATATCTCTACCTGGGAAGATCAGATTGTTGCAGCCTGGGAAGACTTGTTCATCTTTCAGGCGGAAGCCCTTCTTCACTGGGTTCATCCAATTCCGCCACAGAGTACGCTTTCCAGTCATGTGGGCCATTTGATTCTTGAACAAGAACCAGATGAAGACTCGGTGGCGATTGTCCTTACGACCCATAGAGTCAGACAACCCACCACCTTCATTCAGCAAGCAGCCCACATTGTTCCTGGACTGATACACAGAAATGATCTTCTTGACCGAGCTCAACTACATGATTCTGAACAACATCTACGTTCACTATGTCGAATCCATCAGGGAGGCATACCATTTGGCATCGCAGATCGACGCCTTGAACCGGAGCCCATCACCAGTGGTTTGAGTTTGGATATTTTTCTTCCTTCAGCTCAACCACCCCCATCATGGATCTCGACGACAACCCCATCGGGCTTGCAGTCTTTGGTTCTACTTGGCTCTGGAGAACCTCTCCCTGAAACTGGTGGAGCAACCAACAGTGACGATGAAATCATTCTGATGCAAAGAAGCTCATCTGGGTCTCAACATGGAAGTGGCACAGCTGAGGCTGATGCGACAAACCAACCAGATCAGCATCCTACATCAGAGGACCATTCATTCTGCTTCAACGCCAATGCACCAGCTTTTCAGCCTGGCCTACCTGTCATTGCAGCTCAGAATGAATTTGTCCAGGATTTACACTCCATTTGGGATGCCAGGGCTTTTAGTTGGGAGGAGGAAGAACGTTCCACGCGGATTTTGACCTTCTTCACGGATCATCGCTTTCCCCATCTACGATGTGATCATGGACGACCTGTCCGTCTTTTTGCGGATTTCACTGATTGGGAGCGACAAATCCACCTGGCATGGCATGATCTAATTGTTCCAGGCATCCCATCAGAACTTCAGATTGTGCACCCACATCCTCCACAGCTTGGGCCAGACTATGTCGCTTGTGTTGTTCTTGTACAAGCTCCCAGGGAGGATTTAGTGAGTCCACTCATCACCCTTTTTGAAGGAGCACACCATTTGTACCTTCGTGGCAGGAGTGCGGTGACAGTACATGAACACATTTTCCTGGAGCACATCGCATACAGTTTGGGACTTCATGACCACTGTTTCGGGGATGCTGCCACACATCAATGCCAAGCATGGTATCAGGGCATACCACTCATTGCAGGACGAGCTTTACCTGGACGAACGGGCAATGGCATCATCCTGCAACTCCGGACTGTACAGCATGTGACAGTGAACCGTAGCAGAGGAGTCGAAGGAGTGTCACTACTTCAACGCCAAGTCAGACTTCATGCGCCACGATCCATCCCAGAGATCGATGCTGCTGACGCTGATGAGCTGAATATCACAGACACCCAGATGCGTGTGATCGATTTGATACCAGGAGCTCCCATGGCTCCGCTTCCAGACCGTGTCGAGATTGCCAAAGATGGGGGTCAGAAGGAACTTGAAGCAGAACTCCTTGCTTGGGGACATCGTGGTAAAGCTATCATTTTCGATGACCATGACAAGGCAGTGTGCTTTCCTCCAGGTTGGCAAGTTGATGAAGGCTTTAACTACATGTTCTGTCACTCCGACGCCACAGACAACAAGGGGGCCTTCCTACATTCATGTAGCTCTGCTCTGCCGGAAATTGACCTCCTCCGATTCTTGTATCGCTGTGGATATCAACGTGCAGTCGTCAACTATTGCACTGAGGTTGCACCCCATTTCTACAAGGTCAACTTCACTGATCAGCAAGTGGCACAACTCGGCGCTACACCGAAGGACAAACCATCTGCACATTGGCCAGCTCCACAACCACGATGCTCTTCTAAGGCGGTTCCTTTTTCATTTGGTACGTCCTTCTCTACTGATCAACTACTTCGTACCAGCATCTCCCACCAAGATCTTCAAGGATTCTTTGGTTCCCATGATGGCATCTTACACAAGGATCCCTGTGGGTTTGAGTTTCCAGAAGAAGTTCTGCAAGCAATCAATGCCTGTGACCCGACGTTATGCTGGGAGGATCTGGGCCGCTTGATCATTTATGCCGATGGATCCTCAGCTGGGGCGGGCAGACACCTTCCACCCCTGCGAGCTGCAGAAGAAGGCAGTGGAGACGCTTGGGCCTACGTAGTGCTCGGGGAAAGATACTCCCCTCCTGGCCTCACATTGCTGGGATGGAATGCCCAACTGGTCCAATATGATCCCGAAGGAAACCACTTTTTGGGCGCAGACCGCATTGGAGCAGATATTGCAGAAAAGGAAGCGATGAGCTGGGCCGGCTTGTGGCGCTTGAGCCACAACTCCTCCCTTCCAACGACATTCAGAACTGACTCCATGACCACTGAGCTACAAGCCAGCGGCCATATTGGGAATCCTACAGGCACAGAGTCTCATGCGACCCTTCGAGGGATTTTTCAAGCTCTGGAGTCTTTATTGCCTGGAGAAGCCCTACAGCATTGTCATGTACCAGGACATTGCGGAGAACCCTGGAATGAACTCTGTGACTTCCTCGCGAAGCTTGAGATTCACAAGAGCCAGTACTTCCGCAGACCGGCCCTGACAATGCGCATGTGGCGCCCTGCATTGAGCTATCTATGGATGATTCTCAGCCAACAAGATGGACTGCCCCGTTTTTGTGGTGAAGGCTTTCATGTTCCTCCTCCACAACTTCCTGCTCCACGACCAGATCAGCCACTGGACTCATCACAGCGGCCTACTGTTGCAGTTTCCTACTACTTCAGTCTGTGTACGGCCAATGTCAATTCTTTGAGTGCTGGTCCTGACGGTCACCGTGGCAAGCTTGATTATTTGCGTAAGCAGTTCATTCACCTGGGACTCAATGTTCTTGGAGTCCAAGAAGCCCGCACACCTTCTTCCCATACCTTTGTGGATCAGGTGATTCGATTGACTTCAGGAAGCAAGAGCACTCAACTTGGCGTCGAACTCTGGATCAACACAGCCCAACCATATGGCTGGTGTGAAAAAGCTGCACTTCATTTCAAACGTGAGCACTTCCAGGTGGTTCACAAAGATCCTCGAGCCCTTCTGGTACATGCAGTTTGTCCTCACTTTGATGCATGGTTCCTTGTTGGTCATGCGCCACATAGCGGTGTTGATGAAGAAACTCGCCTAGCTTGGTGGGACCATTTTACTGCTCTGGGGGCTCGGAGAACATCTGGAACCCAACTTTTTGTCATGGTGGATGCAAATGCTGCCCCAGGGGGTTGGGATGGTTCTGCTGTCCTTCGACGCGATTTAAAATCCAGCCCAAGTACTCCATTGTGGAGAGACTTTCTACAAGCTTGTCATCTTGGACTACCATGTACAAGTGCCATTCACCAAGGTGATTTAGAGACTTGGATCTCTCCTGATGGAGCCACACAGCATTGCATTGACTACATCGCTGTTGACCTGGACCTGATGGAAGCTTGCACCTTTTCGAGCATCGTCGAGGACTTTGACCTTGGCCATGCCCAATGGGACCACACAGCAACGGCAGTGCAGATGCAATGGAAGAGAAGCCACCAGGCCCTTCCTAAACCTGCTGTGCGAAAGACCAAGTTTGCTCCACCCCAGATCACGACCCAGAAGATTGAGGACATTCTTCAAGGGTATTGCACTTCATCCTGGGACACCAACATCGAAGCTCATGTTGAAGGATTCAATGCTCATATCATACAAGGGCTACATCAATCCTGTCCTCAGGGATCAGACGCACCAAAGAAGCCTTACATAGATGATCAAATTTGGGAGCTCCGGAGGGCCAAGCTCGGCAGACGTCGCCAACTCAAGGACATCGGGAGACGGCTCCGCGAAGAGACCAGAGTTGTGGTCTTCCAACGCTGGAAGAAGCTTCGACATTGCCCACAGGATCCAATCTCTGATTCATCTGTGGATTCAGTCTTCTTCGATTATGGCAGCAGTCTCCTATGTTACAAACTACATGCTTGGAGTGCTCTACGTGCGGATTCGAGACAGCTCCGTCTTCGACTACGTTCTGCTAGACAACGTCACATCCAGCATTGCTTTGAACATATGGACCCGGGAGCTTCGGCATCGACTATTCTGCATACGCTCCGGCCTATCACTGGACCTTCCAACCTCAAGAAGCTGAAGACCACCGCACTTCCATATTTGCAGAAAGAAGACGGTAGTCATTGCCAGAATCCTCTGGAAGCGAGAGAGGAATGGATCCGATTTTTCCAGCAGATGGAGGGAGGCACTCGTCTCTCCCTAAATGAGCAGCGGGACCAGTGGATAGCCTCGCTTGCCACTCTGGCCAATGAACACCTACATGTTCATGTTTCCGAAATGCCTACGCTTCTTGACCTTGAAAGGGCATTTCGACGTGTTCAACCCACCAAAGCCGTTGGGCCCGATGGCATTCATCCTGCCATCTGCCATTCAGCTCCGAGCCAGATGGCCAGACGTTGTTTTACTCAACTCATGAAGTTTTACCTCCACGGCCAAGAAGCTCTTACCCATAAAGGTGGGTGCCTCCATCCTATCTGGAAGGGGAAAGGGCCTATGGACATCTGCAGCTCATTTCGCAGTATACTGGTCTCCAGCCATGTCGGCAAATGTCTGCATCGTGCAATTCGTCAGAAACAATGCACACTCTTCGAGAGGTACCTTCAAGCTGAACAGCTAGGCGGCAGACCACATGTTCCAGTCACTCTGGGAGTCCATGTTGTTAGAGCCTACTTGAGGCAGCAAGCGACCAGAGGTCATTGTGTTGGACTCGTATTCCTCGATTTGACGGAAGCTTTTTATCGAGTCCTCCGTCCATTAGCTATTGGAGGGCCGATTGATGACGATACCATTATCCAGATGGCGCACCGCCTTGGCTTGTCTGACGACATTTTGCAGGGCCTTTGGAAGCATCTAGCGGACCCGCATGCCACGGCACTTGCGCAACTTCCTCCACAAGCTCAACATGTTCTTCGGGCTCTACACAGCGAGACACATTTTCATCTTCGTGGACAAGATGATGTCTGCAAAACAAAAGTTGGCACCAGGCCGGGAGACTGCTTTGCAGATGTAGTGTTCTCCTACTTGTGGGCCCGGCTCTTGCATGGACTTCAAGAGCGTTTTCGTGAGTTTGGGCTGGAGAATGTGATTCCTGCACATCCAACATTCGAACCGTTTGGCGTTCCACAGGACGATCAGCTGACTGGTCCGACCTCAGCGTTCATTGGTCCTACATGGATGGACGATCTCTGCCTATGCGCGTCAGCGGAAGATGCTTTATCCTTGGAGCGCAAGGTCCGTCTTTGTACCTCCTGGCTACTTACAGCCTGCCGCCAGTTTGCCATGACGCCCAATCTCAAAACTGGCAAAACAGAAATTTTTCTGTCATTGCGCAGACGCCATTCTCATCAGATCAAGAAGAAATATTTTGGTCCGTCCGCGTCCGGACTCATGAGCATCATTGATGAGGACAAGACCCATCAAGTTCGGGTTGTGAGTGGCTACCAACACCTTGGCGGTTGGGTTCGCCACAAGCAGGACAATGTGGCGGAGATCCGGAAGAGGATTGCCATCGCTCATACCACATTTACGCAGCATCGAAAGACACTCCTGCAGAATGCCGGCCTCAGCCTGCGTCGAAGGGTGGAACTGTTTCGAAGCCTCATCCTAAGCAGACTTTTGTATGGAGCTGAATCCTGGACCATTGGGACTCAGAAGTTCAAGCACTACTTGCACTCTGCTATTTTGCGGCTATATCGGCGGCTTCTTCCTGACCTTCGAGACCAACACGCTGCAGATGATGAGATTCTGTGTCGCACGGGGTTGCCCTCTCCAAGCGAGCTACTCCGTGCGTGTCGACTGCGATATCTCTGCACGCTCTTCGCATGTCATGACGTTGTTCCATGGGGACTTCTCAATGCTGACACTTCCTGGATCGCCCTGGTCCAGGATGACATCACATGGATGTGGCACCAACTTAAAGGCGCTTCTTCCCTTTTGGACCCCCGAGAACACTTTGAGTCATGGCGCTACTTGCTCCGCTACCATCGCCCATTCTGGAAACGTTTGGTTAGAAGAGCTTGTGAACATGTTTGTCTACAGCGGGCCAATCGCTTCCAGGTCCTAGAGGCACATCATCGAATTCTGGATGAGTTCATCACCTTGGGGCACCTCTCGGATTCCATTTTCCATGAGGGCTTGGACGAAGGCTTGCGTGAAGAAGCTTTTGGGTGTATGTCCTGCAGGCGAGCCTTTAGCAGCCGTGGGGGTGAAGGTGCCCACATGTTCAAAGTACATGGCATCTGCAACCGCGTACGGAAGCTATTCAACACAACGACTTGCCCGGCGTGCCTTAAGGAATACTTCACCTATGGCAAGGTCAAGAATCATCTCCTGTACTCGGAAGAATGTCGCAGAATCCTCATTGGGCGTGGACACTTTGTTGAACCAGTTGGCGGATGGGGGTCCACTCAGGATGGACACCTTGCAGCTGCCCATGATGCACTTCTTCCACCTCTCCAAGGAGAAGGACCCCAACAACTGGCCGTACTTGGTGAGGAAGTTCTACATGATTTAGTCCTGGGAGAAAACATCTACCAGGCACTGGCCGAAAGAGAAGATTTGCAATCCTCCCACAACATTGAGCAGATCATTCGGGACGCGATCCATGCGCGCCATGTATCCTGGACATCGTGTTCGGCCACCCTACGCTACCTCATCGAGCACATCACCATTGACGATGCGGAGGCGATCGGGCTGGCACACAGGGAGTTTGTCAACGTCCTGAACTACCTCAACAATGGCGCGGCATGGAGTTTCCTTGGGCATGATCGACGACAAGGACCTCCCCGAGCAGAGATCGAGCAGATCCATGCCATCTTGGAGCACGAAAGTACCTCCACAGGAAGGGACTTTCTGCAAGTTCCTACACCCAGGCCCTTTGGGCGGCACCGCTATGTGCTCCACGCATTTTCAGGCCGTCGACGTCTCGGGGATTTCCAGTATTTCCTTGACCGTGCTGGAACTGCGGATGATGGATTTGTCTTGCACACGATTTCATTGGATCTGGTAGTAGATGATTGCTGGGGAGATGTTAGCAGGGTAGAGACACGCAATTTCTGGCTTCAAGGGATCAAGGAGGGCTTTGTTACATCGCTTTTGGCAGGTCCCCCTTGCGAGACCTGGTCAAGAGCCAGAGGTGTCGCACTACCTGGCAAACGCTGTCCTCGGATTATCCGCATCATCGAAGCATTATGGGGAATGGAGTCACTTTCACTTCGTGAACTACGGCAACTAGGTGTGGGAAACCTCTTGCTCTTGTTCACGATCGAAGCTTTGGTTCATCTTGCTATCGCAGGAGGACATGGCATCCTAGAGCATCCAGCGATGCCAGAAGATGAAGACCGGGCGTCCATCTGGCGTTTGCCCCTGGTCAATTTCCTCCTTACTTGGCCCGACTTCCGACTTGTCAGCCTATCTCAAGGTCTATGGGGTGCAGCTTCTCCGAAACCTACGATGCTGCTCGCCTTGAACTTCCCGGACCTGGAGAAACATTTGCTCTCATGGCAGGTTGCCAAGGACTTGCCAAAGGGCGCATCTATAGGGATGGACAATTCTGGTCAATGGGCCACTGCCAAGCTGAAGGAATACCCACCTGCGCTTTGCGGTGGGCTCAGCGAGGCCTTCTTTGCTGTCCACCGTGCACATGCCACGAGTACAGCTTTAGGTTTCAGCCATGAGTTCCACTCCCGTTGCTCTCACATGGAAGTGACGAGCTTCGGTGATGTAATCGGACGCGATTACGCTGGCTGAGATTCAATCCCTTGTATAGTCATTGCATTGGCCGCATCGAAAGATCCTATGTGCCAGTAGCAAAAAAATAGATAGATAGATAGATGGATAGATAGATAGATAGATAGATAGACAGATAGATAGATAGATAGATAGATAGGTATGATCCGCGTTTCTGTTCCAAAGCTCGACCTATTGTACTGGCTGCTTGCAGTTGCAAGGGCCCCATTGCCATTGGATTTGCTGAATGTCTTGGAGAAACTCGAGGCAAAGCACTGGCTGCTGAAGGGGGCTGGTGCGTTTAGTGGGAGAGAGAGAGAGAGAGAGTTGCCATGGCTGACGCCATGTCCATGTGTTTCGCTGATGGATGTTACTCATGGAAATGCATTTAGCCTTGTACTGGTCTGGTGTGTGCCACGATGCAGTAGCAGCGGCCTTTGCGAGGCCGCAGATGGAACCAGTGCAGCGGATGTGGTGAGTGCTGGCTGCGTTGCGATGTCAAACCAAAAAAAAGCGATTTGCTGCGCATGACCATGTGGGCTCATGCGTAAGAGGATGGCGCAGCCGCCCTTTGCACAGTCAAACTATTGTTTTTCGATACTTGCTAGTGTTATAAGTTATAAGTGTTGGCTTGAACTTTTTTGCTATGGCTCTCCTGCAGCTTTGGGCAAGCAGGTGACCATGGTCTGCTTGCTTGTGGCACTTGTTCTTCACTAAGCCTCGGGTGTGCGAGAGCCGGAAACACCGTCTCATCAGGTCATGTATCTACACTGCTGAGGAGGAGAAAGTCTTTGTCCGAGATCATTTAGGCTCGCAGAGCTTTGGGTGGCATTTGGGTACGAATATGATCACGGAAGTTATTAGATTATGAGTTAAAACGACTAGACATGAGTTGTGTGACTACTTGTGGCTGCTTATTTGGAGGATGCTAGTGATGCAGGTGATGCTGGTGACGCTGGTGATGCTGGTGATGCTGATGCTGCTGCTGATGATGGTGGTGTTGACGATGAGCGCCTCAAGCTCTTGGCTCAAAATGGCAAAATGTCAGCGTGGCCAGGTAGCTGGGATGGTGCCTCGTATGGCCAGGTGCTGCAGGTTCAGGGCAACTTCCATTGTCATGCTCTTCCTGTTGATCAAGATGCTTTTCTCGCTGGCGTTTGTAGGTTTGAACGCCCCAACTTTGTTTGGTCCAAGGGTATTCGGGTCACCTGCATCTGCGATTCCACAAAAAGCAATATCAGACAAAGCGGCTCGGGACAATCGTGCCAACCAGATGAACCCGAACAATGCTGAATACATGGCCTCGCGTGGCAACGCTCCGCTGACTGGTGAGCAGAGGGAGGCGTTTGCAAAGAAGTCAGCACTGAGGAAGGAAAACGAAGGAAACTTCGAAAACCGTGCCAATCAACTGGCTCCAAAGGACAAGCTGAATCTACTCGCGTTCGAGCACTTTAAAGAGATACTGAGAAGAGTTGTGCCTGGCATGTCACTTCGCAAGACTGGTTCAAGGGCCAAGGGAACCGCCACTTCCAACTCGGATTGGGACTACCACGTTAAGACGAAAAGGCCCATGACCATAGAGCAGCGTGACCTGGTGCTGGAGAATTGCAGAGACGAGGGATTGCAAGTAACATGTCGGAAAGCCTTCACAGTAAAACCAGGGTCCGGAGCTTTCATTGACTTCTTTCCGCCGAACGCTGAGTGGCATGATAACAAAGTTGAAGTCCAAGAACCTGGCAGCGTGCAATTCGACAAGGGGGGCAAGAATGCTGTTCGGAAGTTGAAGCAGAAATTCCCTGAAAAAAATGGCCATGATCTTGAGCAGCTTGTCCTAACGATTCGGAGAGAGATGGGATTGTCGGACAGGAATGACCCCTCTGGTGAGAAGCGTTTTCAGGAAGCACAAAGGAGGCTTAACAATGGAGAATGCTAGAACATGGCCGTTTCAACTGCTTTCCTTATTGCCGGTTTATGATGACCGTTATTTTTTTTCAACTTCTGCTTTCAAGTGTTGTCTTTGTCACTCCAATTCATAGAAACCGCGGCGAAAATTGGTGTGTCTTGAGCCGTACGGACAGGATTGCAGTCACTTGGCGGCCGCAAGCCCATACACGAAAAACGGCAGCACACAGCCTGTTGTCAGAGCTCAGAGCACTGGCTTTGAGAAACATTTCCTGCAAGGCCCAGCACTGCGCAGCACTTACCCAGAGGCGGGGTTGAACATGTGGCTGTGTCAAGCTCCAGGGGTTCACAAAGCCATCCAACAAAATATGCGGGATTGATAAACCTAAAAGTGTTGCTCCGGCGCTTTTACTGGCTGACTCTTCTGCAAAACGTTTGTCAAGGTGAAGATAATGGCTTGGGACCACAATCGAGATGGCATGCTGGAGCGGGCCAGTGTGGGGTGCTGAGCAGCCAAGCATCGGCCTAGATTCCTAGATACAGTGGTTGAATGTAGTTTTCCACAAGGCTTTGACAGGGATATGTCAGGTATGCCCAGCTGCCCACGCCAACAGGGTTAGCAAAACATCGAACCGCAAGCATCAAAGTATCAAAGCATCAAAGCACTGTTTCTCTGGACTCTGTAGATGAGCAAACTAGCTGATTGAGCCATCCGAGGTGATGTATGACGATCCAGCTGCCGCTGATTTTTTGTGGGGAGTTGCTTACCACTGGTATGGTGGGGCCACCCAAGAGTGCCCATGTCCAATTTGTTAAGCCTGTTCACCTAGACCAACGCGTTTAGCTGCTTAGCTGTTGTGCCCAATTCCGGCTAGGTGATGCTCGTTTTGAGACATGGCCTCCTCGCACGGAGGCACATGAGACCAGTGGATGCAAGAGGTTCTAATAGTGCTGTGGAGTGGCCTGTCCACGTCACGCAATAGACCATGGAAACATACGGACACAACATGTTGATTGCAGGTTGTGTTCGATGATCGGCAGGAAGGAGGCACGAACTGGAAATGCTCATGGCGGGCAGTGGCGGGCAGCGAGAGTATTTGGCAGAAAACTATTGTTGCATGTGGTGGCAGGGAAAGTGAAAGAGCTCAAGGCTTGTTCTGGCTTCGAGAATGTCAGGCTCAGCGCTTGGTTGGCTTCCTGCCCCAAAGCCTCCGAAAGAATGATTGCCGCACTGCGCCACTGAGGCGATTGGCAGATCTCCGACCAGACAAACACATTCTGTTCACCGAAGGCCTGCAAAAATGATAATAATGACATATACTGATGGTTGTCAGCAAGAGTGTGGTCACAGTGGTTCAGGAAAGGTATGGCTTAGCTTATCTGGTTGTTTGACCCTGCAGTCCCACTTGATGCTGAGGAAGTCTTCAGTCAGTACTATTTTCAATATATCGGGCATGTGCGGGGGATAAACTCTCTAAAGAAAGCTACTGGAGGAATAGTGGAAGGGGTGAGACACCACGCCTTTGAGTGAGCCATGCTAAAGTGGTGAACACACCCAGCAAGTTTAGCTTACGCAGTTTTTTTTAGCAACTGATCTTCTGCCTATGTCATTAGGGCTTACTTCGCAAAGAACCGTTTTGCGAACAGAGAGCATTGGCAAAACCGATGGCAAACTTCATGCGCAGGTTGCCAGGAGCTGGGTGGCCGAGAGCTTTCTTCTGTGCTCCACGCACCTTGGGTGCAGAGGTTTGGGAGCTCTTTTAGAGTTGGTGTCCAGCGACTGTTTAGACGTCAGGACTGGAAGCTCGGGGAGCGCTATTCTATGAACATAATTGCTGACATCAATTCTGGTTGCCAGAGCCTGAGCATCGTGGAGTTGAAGTCCTCGGCCCTGTTGGCGCCTCCTTGCCATTGAATCCATTGATAGATTTGATAGGGTATAGGGTTGTCTATTTGGATTCCTTGGGTGACTTGAGTTTGAAATGGTTTGAACATGCCTTGAGGCGAAGGTTGGATTGTCACGAGCTTAGCCTTCCGCTTTTGCTCGCGTTTGAGGAGACAAGTGACAATGATTTTGAATTGGAATCTGGGCGAAACCAGCTTTTGGGATTTGTCTTCCAAGTTTCTTGAAGGATTGGAACCTTTGCTTGGATGAAGAGGGTGGTCCCAACCATGTCAGCTTCTTAGTTGATGATGCAGGTTGGGCCTCCAGACACGGTCTTGCGCAAAGGGCAATCATGCATGCAAAGCCACTGTGTGCAGTAGCAGTTGAGGTGGGGAATACCTGTGTTGCGCCTGTAATTTGCAACACGGAGAAGGGTGAGATCCTTTATCAACCGAGCTTCTGGCATCTGGGGCAACTTGGCCACAATGGAGCGATGTGATTGACTGCCGCGCACGAGAAACAGATCACACCCATCTCTTTTTCCTTTTGGTCGATCGCTAAGATTCCAAAGTTGTTCTTGTTTCCGTTGCTCCCTGAGGCATTTCTCAAGATACATCAGGCCACTGGGATCGCATGGTCATGCGGGGTAACGAACAGCTGCATGCCCATGGGGTACAACGACCAGCTGATCGAAGTGTTTGTCAGTATAGATCAAGACCTCACCATGCCTGCAACAGATAAACAAGACAAGGCAAGCATATACATGTATGTACACATACATATACATAACTGCACACACACATATTTATGTTATGTTAGATATATATAAACACACACACATATATAATTATAATTATAATGTAATAATATACCCACACACGCATATATAATTATAATTATAATGTAATAATATACCCACACACGCATATACATACATACATACATACATACATACATACATACATATACATACATACATATACATACATACATACATACATATACATACATACATATACATACATACATATACATACATACATATACATACATACATATACATACATACACACATACATACATACATACATACATACATATACATACATACACACATACATACATACATACATACATACATACACATACACACATACATGCATACATA
>Ga0126342_10000284_pt1 | contig 48829 bp, 48 predicted proteins | sample Cyp1metagenome_FD_92528 | JGI IMG/M metagenome (GOLD analysis project Ga0126342, IMG submission 92528) | Coral microbial communities from Lord Howe Island, Old Settlement Bay, Australia - Cyphastrea 1 metagenome | ecosystem: Host-associated > Invertebrates > Cnidaria > Coral ...
GCCTGCTGACTCAAATTGCCTAGTGCATGCAGTATTGCAGCAATGTCAGGGTGATCCCTGTCCCCGTGCAAAGAGCGCTCCATTCTCAAGGACTCATCAAAGTACTGTTTGGCTTGAGTGAGATCTCCAGCCTGCTGACTCAAATTGCCTAGTGCATGCAGTGTCGAAGCAATGTCAGGGTGATCCCTGTCCCCATGCAAAGAGCGCTCCATTCTCAAGGACTCATCAAAGTACTGTTTGGCTTGCTTGAGATCTCCAGCCTTCTGACTCAAATTGCCTAGTGCATGCAGTGTTGCACCAATGCCAGGGTGATTCCTGTCCCCGTGCAAAGAGCGTTTCATTCGCAAGGACTCATCAAAGTACTGTTTGGCTTGAGTGAGATCTCCAGCCTGCTGACTCAAATTGCCTAGTGCATGCAGTGTCGAAGCAATGTCAGGGTGATCCCTGTCCCCGTGCAAAGAGCGCTCCATTCTCAAGGACTCATCAAAGTACTGTTTGGCTTGCTTGAGATCTCCAGCCTGCCGACTCAAATTGCCTAGTGCATGCAGTGTCGCAGCAATGACAGGGTGATCCCTGTCGTACAAATTCTGCAACTCGAGCAGTATGTGCTCAATGGCCTGCATTTTGGCTTCGATCTCTCCCCCCGCAATGACATCAGGAAGTTGTGAAGCCTCTGCGCCTCCTTGTGCGCGTGTCTCTTCTGTCTTGCTCCATGTCTCTGCTGTCACACTACCCTCTAGTGGGGCCTGCAGATGCGATGGGGCAGTAGGATGTGTGAACACATCGGACTCCGCAGGGAACGCTTCTACCCGCAGCAATGGCTGTAGCAGCTCCTCAGCTTTCCTAGTGGCAGAAACTATCTGTCCACAAGCTGATCGCCACTTCTGATGCGCATCTGGCTTCTCCATGTCCCGGGAACAGTTCCACACTGCTGCGAACGCGCTCAAGGGATTGTTAGGATCGTCAATCTGCAGCTCGTAGTCCTTCAAAGATGCTGGCCAAGCCGATTTCGAACTTTTCTGGAATGGAACAAGGAATGGATTATCATTAATTACTAATGATAGCTCATAGAGTGTACAATAGTGTAGACATGTGTAGACTGTAGACTTCGATTCCCCTTAACTTTCTTTTGTGTCTACGAACTCTAGGCCCTAGGCGCCACCCATCCCACACGTTTTGCCTGTCCTCCATTTCTGCGTCTTCCTCTGGGGTAACACCCAGCAGTGACAGGATGTGATTCGCAATCTTCCGGATTTGAGCTGCATCTTCCCACAACTCGGCTGCCTCTTCGACTTGCAAATTAGCAAACGCGGCAGGATTCTGGGCGGCGAGATCCCGGAGTTGTTTGAAGTCGGCAACAATCCTGAGCTGATTGGGGGATTAGCCAAGAAATAAATTTTGCCTCAAAAGTCTCAGACAAGTATCTCAAAACGATTCAAAACATAGTTGGAGTTCGTTGCACCTTAACTCATCAGAAGTGATGGGACCACAGTGGAACCACTCTTTACAGAAACTTTACATACTTGGCAACCTGAAAAAAAAGTTGCGGCATCGAATTTCAGAAAGCATCTCAGGGGAAGAAAACTCGGCTCCAGTGGTACCCTCGGGCTGGACCCCGGTACTGGGACCTGGCATAGCTGCCATAGCTGCCATAGCGTCTTGGGTGAAACTTCTAGCGCTGTCTGTGATGTGCCGCATATGTGACGCTTTAATTACCGACCTGATAAATGTGAATGAAATGAATGCCGCATTTTCGGGACCGAAGGATGTTTCAAATGGACTTCAACTGAATGCTCTAAGAAACAGTCCTGTTAGCAAAATTCTATGCCAACAGAAGCTGCCATGAAGCAGGAGGCACCCCCAAAACTGACGATTTTTCCATTTTCACTTGGGGGATTCTACCGCGCTAAGCCTGGCTATGGAACAAGGTGGCTCCCAGGAATTGAAACTGGATATGAATCCCACAGTTTGGGCATGGCGGACATCTTCGGGCTAAGGTGACCAACAAAGGTGTGACATGACATGACCATCAACAGTAGGGGTATTTACCGCATCAAACCTGACATGTTGCACAAATCTGGAAAATCATCAGGCCTATGGTATGAACGCACTGAACTCCTTGAACTCTTGCATGGTGAATATACCGATTCTCCGGTGTTGGTCGGTGCTTGAGCCAGCCCAAAGTTTGCCAAAATCTGCTGGTCAGGTCGGAATTATCTTGGAAACTTGTTGGAAGTGAAAAGTATCCTCAACTCTTCAACCCCAGATTGATAAATCTCAATGACACTCCTGCGTTGATCATTTAGGGCGGTACCATTTCGGCAGCACATGATCACTGGGAGGCGAACCCCCAGATTCTAGTCCGAGGTTTATCAATCCGGGGTTGGACATCGTCGAAACATCATCGAAAGCACCAGAAAGTGACCCAGTGCTGCATGCCGCCGAGCAGCTTTTGAAGGGCTGCCACTTGCGATTCCACCTCCCTGAGATTGTCTTGTTTAGCCTCACTGGTGGCTCCCATGGCAAGATCCATGGCTCAAGGATAGTACCCACCTATAGCCACTGCGAAAACCATCATTTTTGATGGAGGAAATGGCCATAACTGGGCGTGTTTTCCATTTTCAGATAAGCCCAAGTGGATATTGTTGGTCTTGTCTCCATGAGATCCTCAGTGTTGCCTTCATCCCATTGCCCACAACTCCACCCATCGGCCTGCAACTCTGCATTGGCTTTGGCCAACTTCTCGTTCAGCTCGGCAACCTAACAACCATCTCAACTGGTACACAAATCTCAGTAAGCCAAAAAAAAGTGACCAACTGACCCAGAAACAAATATATAGTTATATAGTGAATAATTTTAGAAACAACACATTCATAAGCACTTGGCCAGTTTGGCCACCTTTGGGGCAGTTTTCCGATGCTGAGGATTGCATCCTGTGCTTCAAGGTGGCCCCAGCAGCCCCCACCTTTTGCTTCTTTGGCTCCACCTCTTTCGCCACCTGAAAACGCTGCTTGCGCACCTGAAATCCTGGTTGATGAGGAACTTTGGATCACAATTCCTTGCTCCACAAAAATTGGTGATAAATACCACCTAGAATCTCCTCATCCTGAAACGAACCAATTTTAGATAGACTATGTGATGGATTCCTGGGTTCTTCAACGTTGGCATATGCCCATTTCTGATGCTTTGACGAGGATTCATACACTTTACCACAGTAATTTTAGAAATGAAAAACCCATCCGAAACTTTGAAACCACACTTCGCAAAGTCCTGTCCTTCACCAACCATTTCATAATCCTTTCTCAAACCTACTTGGTCTAGTAACTTACATTCCATTTCTTCCCATATGTTTGGTAAAATCCCGTCGTCTCTTGTTGCTACGCAGCAAGGCCTTACTGTAGGTGTCCATGGCGTAGGTCCACATGCACAAGCTCTTAGCTGCCTTGCAATGCCCGAAAAAAACGGGGGTTTTACTAAAAGCATCTAGAAATGGGGTTTGTTTGTTTTTTCTCATTACCATATTTCTTGGGATGGATCACCAACACTTTTTTTGAAAAAAAATGATGATCAACCATTGGATTCAACGAGGCTTCAAACCATGACCAATTGGGATGACCGATATGACCAGGATATGACCAACAATTATCCAAGAAGCTACTGGACCTGCAACAGAGCCACCAAATAAAAAAGTACAGTAACCGGTCCTGGAACAAGCCGCTGCTTTCCAGCCTTACTCTGGTTGCCGACTGCCTCCACGGTGTACTCTGGCTTTGTGACATACCTCATGCGAGATGCCACTGGTCAATGAAAGTGTGTCAACCCTCCAAAAGGTTGGGGTTATTTCGGTTGAATGTAAATCCCCCAAAAATACAAGTGTTAGTCGAATGAATCGGAGGACAGCTGGATGAGTCTACAATAGTGTGCGCCCCAAAAAAACTCCATCAATCCCATGGTCCCTTCTTGGACATTACAAATATCCACCTGGTTTGCTATCCACCTGATTACAGTATATCCCAACATATCCCAACAATATCCCAACAATTGTTGATGTTTGCATCACGAATACCATATAGAAAAATCTCAGAATTCTATCCAGGTGATTCTCCCTCAATCCCCAAACCAAACCCGCATTGTTTACACAATACTTGTCTGTATCCTGTGCCAATTGGTTATGTCATGTTATGTCACAACTATCCTGATCAACAGGTACTTTGCAGGTCACTGATATGTTCCCAAACGGACACCCAAGGTACTTGGTCAGTTGCTTCAAGACCTTCTCCGGGATATTGTCCTGGCAGGATTGAACCCTACCATCAACCAGGATCTCCAAGGCGATGGCCAATGGACCCCCCAAAAAGAGAAGCCATACAACATTTTTTGTTGGGAAAAAAGAGTGAAACCACATTCACTTTTCTGGAGGTTCCATTTTCAGACTTTTTCACATGTGAAGGAACATTGACGTTCTCTCCGGGGTCAGATGCATTCCCGAGGAACCCCCAGCCATCAATCCGCCAAATGCCAAACAGGTGACCCTGGGCCGCTCTGTTCGGTCCTTGTCGAAGGTCTTCAGGTCTTGCAAGAAGGTGCCCCTGTTGAGGACCTTTTTCGCCGTGTCCCAATCGGTTTTCTCTTGCAGCAGAACATTCACAGCCTGAGCGCCACCGCGTTTTGAGGGATGCTGATGCAGCGCTGGATTTTTGTGATGTAGGACTGATCTTTCAAAGCCAAAAAACAAAAATGCCGTGAAAATGGTCAAGAAAAACGAAGTACCGCTGCTCTACATCTACATGATCTACACGTCAAAACTGGGAAGATTACGTGTTTCATTCGTGCTACCCAAAAGGTCCTGGAAAGACCAGATCCAAATCACTTCTTTCGTCGTGCCTCCATGGTCATCATCACCAAAGGTGGCGGCTTTGCAAAGGATTTGATTTCCTGGTGACCACGAACCGAATGGTTGCAGTGGCCGAAAATTCTCCCGGTATATGGGTCCGAAATTAGGACTCGGAGCCCCTCATTGACAGAGTTTCTTCATTTCTGATACTTGCTCACTATCCCATGTCGAATCATGTCATTTGTTTAATCAAACCAGCTCTATGTTGCAGTGAAAAAGATCTGATCAAACACATTTACACTGGCACAGGACCGATACATCTTTGCTGCACATTGACCCACGTCCCAGCTGCAGCTCTATGTTCCCAGGAACTTCATCAAAGTCGAGCCGTTGAGAAGCACCGAAGTTACTTTCCACCATCAGACGTCGAAAAAAATATGTGCGAATTATGTTGTTAATTTTCAAGCCTCAGTCTATATGAATCCTCAATATGTGCGGCTGATTTCCCCATTTTATAGATGTCTCAGCCTATAACCTCAGCCTATTGTTATGTTATATGCCTCTATCCCGGTCACCAAAAAAAACACAAAGCCACCCACCTTCCCCAGCCGTCACCTGGATGTCTTTCTTGTCCAAAGAGTCCAAGGACTTCAGCGCACCTGGCGGCTGGAAAGTGGACGAAAACCAGATCCTGGAGAAGCCCCAACAATTGCACGACACACGCTGGGGAAGACATACGATATATATGTTTTTTACACACGTATATGTATATATATATATATATATACATACATACATACATACATACATACATATATATGTGTGTGTGTGTGTTTATATAATTACGTGTGTATAGTTATATACACATATTATGTATATATCATACATCTATATTATATGTAAAATTACTTATAAGTTCGCAAAATTGAACAACAAACTTAAAAACATAGGAAAATGGTTGAGTAGCACAGAAATTCCCTAAGACATCCTTAGGTTTAAGGCGCTAAGTGTTATATCTTAGTGTTTCTTCATGTTGAAACAACAAGCAGTCGGCAACACATACAAAAGTCTTTGAACATGGATGTTAAAGATAATTAATTAGCGCACACCTAGCGGGTTTGCTAGCGCTGCCTTGCAGAATTGGTGAATTTAATTGCGTGCCGCCTCATAACGAAGAGGAAAAAACACTAGATTCACACTAATTGTCAACAACTAGTACAAGACTTCTGTCAACTATTTTTGGCAAATGATCATGTATAGTTCTTGTGACAAATACATTCAAATACAATTCTTAAAGGACTTTGATACTGTGCAAAATCCCCGAAAGATCGAAACCTATTGAAATAAACTTCATGGAGATAAAAACATGATCCTCAAACATCCTGAAACTCGTTGTTTTTTATGGGGGTGCAACCTGGAAAGTTGCAATTTGGAGATGGTTCTCTCAAAAAGCCGCCAAGGCACTCTCTAAGGCTGGCATGGCCTCAAAGGCTCTGAAAAAAACTGAGAAAATGTGGGAGTTGTGTCTTCAAAATCCCATGGTTTTCCCAGCAATGGCAATTTTGGGGAAAACCGGTCGTTTTTTTTCCCCATTTCTGGGTAAACCCATGTCAATGGTTGACCCCCTGACGGCCAAAGAATGTTGAGCGGCGGGTTCCAACTTGGGGTGACTCACGGATTTTTTTTTGACAGATCTTGACTGATCCTGACCTCTCTGCCAATACTAGCCACAAGCCATGGGCTATAACTTCCAACTTGATCTTATAATCCCAACATGAGCACCATTCTATTTGGGCATATTTGGGCTATACCCATCTACCACGCATTTCAACATTGGATTCTTGAATGCAAGGATACATCAGATGAATTTCACCACATGCATTCCATCTTCACGAGCCATACAAGGTGGTGCCTTCTGGTTTTTAGTTGGTTTGTAAGCCCCATTAAGTAGAGTCTAGTTATATTCACCAGTCTACCATACACCATAGAATATTCACCGAAGGTGAACTTTACACCAACTTAGCGATTTCAGGGCCCTTTTCTGGCCACGCTTGTAGATTGTCCCATAAGCTGCGTTTGGGGTCCGTTTTCGATCCCAGCTCCGCTTGGTCTCCAGCAATGTCCAAGTCTTTCTGCGCATCGTCGGCGATGGCCTTCACTTCATCTGCTTGCTTCCGGACCACCACCTGCAGCAAAAAGTCCATTGTGTGATGCTTCTGGACGTGTGTTTTTTTCCACAATGGTACATTTAAAGTTTAAATGGCGTTTGTTTAAACTCTTTAAAAAATGATACATTTACATAGATTTTAATTGTACCATGCTCAAATAGCCATGTAGCGCATCAATTCATTGAGGTTCTCATGCGTTTTTCATGATGTTGCATGATATTCCCATAATAATGTCTTAAACATCGACCAACAATATTTTTTGTGCTGATATGATCATGATTGCTCAACAAACATCCCTGCGTTTTTGCATGGGACTGGGCTGGATCAACTTAACCATGAAATCCCATGTCTTCGGGGGAACAACATCCATATTCACTTGGAGGATCATCCCACTAAGTGGTTCATAACAATAATGTCCTTTTGGTATACCATCTATCATCATTTCCCTGTTGTTAAAGGGGTTCCTTCAAATCCCTCTATTAATCAACCAACCAATGGGAATTTGGGACATCTATGATGGTTCATAACCTACCAAAGCCTGGTTGATAAGTTTGATGTCCCCTGAGTGCATCCCATTTATAGCGCTGACCTCCTCGCTGGAGACCTTCTCTTTGATGACTTCAGCCTGGTGACGTGAAAAACAACGGATGGTTTAAAACACGGGGAAAACCGACGCCTCTAAAATGGGCATATATTTCAGGGATAGAATAGGGGTATATAATGGTGTATGTGTATATATACAGTATATATATATTATGGGTTATAATTGGGATAGATCTCCAACAATATGAATGATAATGGTTTAGGCCATTTTTCTAGGGAAGTTATCCGCCCAGTCGGTCACCTGGATGTCATTCAATCGTCACTGGGATTGCTCAACAAGGTACGTGACATGTGGATCCAACAATAGGCTGGGTTAATGATAATAAATGATTCACTCACCTGATATTTCAGGCTATATTTGGATAATTCCCCTAACTTTTTTGGGGATACCCTGATAGCACTTGTGATCGAACCGATGACGACCAAAACGTGTGCCTTCTTCTGCTCTTCGGTGACCACTGGCACCAACTCATCTGCCTTCGGGAGTGACCAGGATAGGATCAAAGAAGGGTGCCAATGGATGCGCAAATGGTTGGTAAATTTAGACCTAAAATCTACGTTTGGGGGAGTCTTTTAGCACTTTTAAGCTATTCCCATATAGTGAGTATACGAGTATATATGGTGGTATATGATGGTATGTGCTGGTGAAAACATAACCAAAAATGTTGCGGGTACTTGCGAGGTACCGCCACTCCAACTTCCCAAACTCGGAGAATGTTGATCAAGCTTACCATTGGCTGACTGGCTTGTCGTTTCAACTGATCTTCAACATACTCAGGGGGGCTGAGTACTTCAAACCACCAGTGAGGATGGCGACGCACATTTGCTGGCACGAAATGAGTCCGGAGCGCATGGAGCGCGTCCTATACCCTATACATCAAAATGCACTCTTCGATGTTTATTCATATCTTTAGAACTTTAGATCTTACTTCCCAATCTTCTACCATTTTGCTGCAAAAAAAAAATACATCGGGTGTATTCAACATATTCATAGCCAGAATGATTGGTGATCTACTCTCACTATCTACTCTCCAATTTGTTTGATTGCTCTTCCCCCAATGGCAACCACCACTGGGCTGAGCCAGCTCTTGTGACAGTGGATCATCCATCATCACAGGCAGCTGCATTATTTCTGCTGGCAAATTTCCTAATTCTTGTCCCATTTCCCCTAGGCCCTAGGCAAAAACCACTTTTTTTGCCGGCAAAAGACCGAAGCGATGCCGGAAAAAATGGAAAAACACATCCTGTTAAAACTGTTGCTTGATTTCCCCATATGGCTATGGATCAACGTGCTGGTACCCTGGTGAACATCAAAATAATTAGCTGGAAATTGGATGTCCATCCTTCCACTCATGGTATCCTAGGTGCTGATTCACATATTTTGCGATGACAACCAAATACTCACCAGTAATCAAACATGGTTTGCTGGAAAATACCCCATTTAGTTCGATGATTTTCCCATAAAAGTCTCAATGTTCATCCGGAAAATCCCATTGGTATCTTCTGCATAGCCAGTTATTAATCACTTATTGTCTCACAAGCTCCCATGATATGTCCATAATATCCTTATATATTGTTCCCAATACTCTCCCCATCAATCTCTTTTATATATATATCTATATACACCCATATATATTCAGACATCTCCCCTAGATTCAGCCATATTTCAGAACAACTCAGATTTATATAGATGTTTTAATCAATCCCAGATTTCCGTTGCATTTTTAGTTTTTTTCCACAGATGTCCTGTTACGGCACGTCCCAGCAACGGTCACCGTCACCGTCGCCTCTTTGATCTTTTCCGAGATCACTGGCGCCAGCTTCGTCAGCTCTTCCTGCAGGTTGTTCACGAAGGAGTTGGCCTGGCCCGCTGGTGATGAGCGCCGGGGGCCCCGATGGGAAACAAAAACAGATGTTTAAATGTGTATACTGTATGTGGATATGTGTATATATATATATGTGTATTCAGGTATAAGACTTAACTGTTCAGTTGTTGAGGCATGTTGTATTTTAACATAACACTCACCATTGATAATAACACTAACAATAACAATAATTGTATAATGATCATGTTGATAATATGTATGATCATATATCTATAGGATGTTGGATGCTTTTGGTCTTTCTGCTTCATTTCTTGTGTGTTGTTCTTTGGTGTCCAGAAATGGGTTCGTTTCTGAGCCTTCAACGGTTGACACATGTTTCCTGAAGACTTGATACAACAATAAGAACTGATAAGAAGGGACATCTCAAAGGAGGAATTGGCTTTCACTTTCCATGCTAAGGCTACCTCCCTGCACCTGTGATTCCTTGCTTCCAACCTGCACCTGTGAGTTTGTTCCAGCATTGGTCCAGCTATGTCCAGCTATGTCCAGCTCCGCCTCATCGATCTTGTCGACACCAGTTTGAAGCCTCTTCAGAGACACGTCTTTTTCATCCTTTTTCTCCTGGATCATCTCCAAGTAAAGACCTGAGGAACAAAAAAAATCGCAAGGCACTGGGCAAATTGGTGGTGTAACATTGGTGTCTGGTGTACCGGTAACTCACAAATCTTTGTGAGAAACTGCCGAGTAAACCATCCATGAATTCCCTGCTCCGAATCCCGGCAAATCACAAATGTGACGGGTGAGTAACTATTGAACGACATAACATATTATTCAATTATACAAAGCTTGTAATGTAACCGATTTGTTCCATAATGGTATTTCTATAATCGTATCAATTGACATGATTCAAGCATCCTTCAAAAAATCCGTTCAACAACTACCCATTTGAGCAGTGTTCAACCCCCTCTGCCATTCCATGGTATCGGTTGATTATTGGCGGGATTCCCTGTTCATTCATTATGATAATCCCCGATATACTGGTTAGTACAACCCCTTAGAATCCTCAGCCACGCATCATCAACCAGTTATATCGACCTGTATCCCCATAGTTTTATGGTTAAAACCACTATTAAATGACTATAAGCATTAACCAACAGTGGTTTTGAAAGCTGCTCATTTGTCAATTCTATCAGCCCAAACGGGTAGGACTTGGCGCCAGACTAATGAGATCCAGGTAGGATTTGGGCGTGACGTAGACCTTACGCCTGGCAGGACCGTGCAGATTTTAAGGTCATTGGGGATGGAAAAAATGGGGAATAACTCCGCCTATCCATGTGTTTTTGATTTTTCTTGGGGTGTTCCTAAGTTTACTTGACCTATACAGTACCCATCTGAACCCTTCGCGACATTTCATGACCCTTGGCCTGAGTCATGTCAAAATGCAGTGGGACATTGCATAGTATCTAAAACCACCATGGGTCCAGCAGTGCCCAACACAGTTCACTTTGACCCAGGCCCTGGCACACTTTTCTCGCTCGAAAGCAGCGAAGTTGCTACGAGCATCCCACCATCACGTCTGTACATCGAAAGTTGCGGAGACAAATGCGGGACATCGTCTGACCTCAGGAAATAGCAAGGGATATCATTGGGATTCAACCCCAAAAGGTGACCATCCCGAAAATGGATGGGTCATAAGCCCTTGATACGCCCCGAATATTTTCGGGGGGTTCACCTTTGGGCCGGGTTGGTTGAATGGATAGACACCGCCATGGTCTGATTCTGCAGAGGCATTTCTCAGTAGGGTGCATCAAGATCATGACTTTGATATACTTTGATAAAATTTAGCAAGGACCCTAGTATGGATACCGTGCAAAAGAAGGATTCAAGGTCACAAGAGCATCTTTACTGTCTGAACGAAAAAGAAAGGTGCATTCCACATTCAGTTCAAATAACCTTCAATCTAAGATAGAAGCGGTATTTCCTACGAAACTCGGGTCCGCAAACACCTGCCATGGGTTTCCTTTGAAGACCTTGGCATTTGCAGCCCAGTTACACTTCGCAGGAAGAACTTGGAAAGCGCTGCTCAGCTCCAAAGTTTCAAGGCCCGTTGGGAAGTCAACTCGCTCCAAGCTCTGGTTGAAGCCCTGAGATACACTTCAAGATTCAAGCTTATCGAGGAAATAAAACAACTCAAAACTTTCGGGATGCATGAAAGGTGCACTGGCAATCCATCTTTTTTTCAAAAAAAAAACTCAACCATCCCAAAAGAGAACAGTGCAAGTACCCTCTCTGGTAATCAACCACACCCATTTTTCCACTGAACAAATATTGGAAATTCATCTGAAAATGTCCCAGTCAGGAACATCATCCAGAAAACATCTAAGCAATAGAAATTCTTGGAAATCCTATCGAAACATCTAGAACAGTTTTGCATAATTGGATTACCCCTGGTAATTTGACAGTTTGCCATGGAAAATTGAATAGGACTTTATCGAACTAAATCGTCCATGGCTTGCACTTCGCAAACTGTTCCAAAATCATCGGAGGGTAAGGGTTATGAGTATCCCATCAATAACCCACCATTTTATCAGACCTTAGGGATATTCCCAGGCCCATCATTCCCATTCCGTTCCATACTTTGGTGCCCAGGATCCTCTCCAAAGGTCAGCGTTTCAAGACTGCTGGGAAGCCTAGCCAGGGCTACTCAACATGGACCCAACAAAGACAGGGCAATCATTGCGATCTATAGTATATAACAATAGTATATCATGTAATCATGTGTGTATAACATATGATTCATATGATGTATGTATATATATATATACGTATAATGTAGCTATATTGTTGTTTAATGAACATATCAAAACCTGGAGGTGCCAACCAAGTGAATCAACGACTTTCCGAAAGTCAATGGGGATCCTTCAGCAGAAAAAAACACACCCACCGGACCAGATCATAGGCTCAACATGACCAAAATCAACATCTCTTCAACCGATGGTGTTCAGGATTATTTGATAAGTTTGATGGAATTTGCGATGTTTGGACCTTGGATTTTTTATTCTTGAAGGATCAGGTTCCATTAAAGTATCGGTTTCAGTGCCCCATTTTTTGGGGAAAAGTGAAGCTAAGTGACTGAACCAAGTCCAGGCTCTGGTTGAAATGTTGTCCAAAGGTCAAATGTCGAAGGCATTCTGGAAGTTTGACCTCAGAAATAGATAGGACACAGTTGGAGTGGGAGTTTCACTCGTCATGCCGGAAGACACAGTTGCAAGACACGTTTGAAGCCAAACGGTGGCCCAATCGGAAATGGTCGAAATCTGTACGACAAGACAAGCTTAAAGAATGCATTGGACTGAGCCGAGTGACTTTCTCCAAACTCTGATCGAAAGCTTTCCCGAATGCCAGGGTCTGCAGAGAAGCGGGCAGATTCACATTCTCCAAGCTCTGGTTGAAGGAATCTCCAAAGGTCAAGCTCTGAAGGCTGTTGGGCAATTTCAATGAGCTGATCATCTGATTGAAGCAACTTCCAAATTCCAAGTTTCGCAGATTGCTAGGCAGAAGCATCTGCTCCAGGCTTTGATTGAAAACACGGCCGAATGAAATGCTCTCGAGGCTGCTTGGAAGGGTCAGATTCTGCAGGGGCTGATTGAAGTGTTGTCCAAACCTCAAACTTTGAAGATCTTGCGGGAACTGAACCCCATCCAAGCTCTGATCGAAGTGCTCTCCAAAGGTCAATGTCTGCAGGCCGCGTGGAAATTCAAGCTCTGCAATGCTCCGATTAAAGTGACAACCAAAAGTCAAGCTCTTGAGGTCATCTGGAAACACCTTGCCACACAGTGTGGAATTGAACATTCCTCCAACAGTCAGTTTCTGAAGAGATCTGGGAAAGCGAACTTCCCTTAAGTCCTGGTTGAAATGAACTCCGAAGTGTAAGCTCTTGAGGCTGTCTGGCAGGTCTACTTGGTGCATTTTCTGGTTGAACATGTATCCAAAGGTCCTTGGTTGGCGCAGCAGTTGGCTGATCCGTGTCCCCCTGTCCACATGGCCCAGGGTCTTCACCCCCCCGAATGGGAACCGGTTAACCTTAGTGGTGCACTGATGGTTTGGGTCGGTGGTTTGGAGTCACTGAAACCCCTTGTGCAAATTGATTGTCACACTTCGGTATCCATGATATCCCCCAGATTCCAAACCACCACCAGCCATGGTCCCAGTGAATCGACCAAAGCGACAGGTTTTCCAGGTCGGGAAGCGATGTGCCCTCCAGGGTTTCATTGAAAGCTTCCCCCAGGATCAGAGTTTTGAGACTCGCCGGCAGCTTGATCTTTTGCAGCTTCTGATTGAAGAGGTAGCCCAAAGATAGGCTTTCCAGATTGCTTGGGAGAGAGATATCTTCAAAGTTCTGAGTGCATGAGCCTTGAAATATCAAGGTCTGCAGGCTTGCAGGAAAAGACGTTTTGTCCAGATCCTTGGAGAAGCTGGTGCCAAAAGTTAGGCATCGCAATCCCCCTGGCAGCTTCACGCGCTCCAAAGTCTGATCGAATGCATCCGAGAACGTCAGGCATTGTAGTCCCTCTGGAAGAGTCAAGTGCTCCAGGCGTTGATTAAACCACTCTCCGAAAGTCAAGACTTGAAGACCAGCCGGAAGCTCCACCAGATCCATGGATCGATTGAACAGTGATCCAAAGGTTAATGTCTTAAGCCCACTGGGAAGCTTCACCTGGGCCAGCCAAAACTCAAGAGATGTGCAAGATGTGCCAGCCCCGTCATGACGTATCAATTTGGGGCGACCAAGTTCTGGTGCAAAAATTGGGGATGGTACATTAGGGTTTTACCAAACTACAAAACTCCGGAAAGAAAGTTAAAGTTTGCTTAACCGTGAAGGCTAAGGACATTCCTCAAGCTCTGATTAAAGCGTGCACCAAATGCCAAATGTTCCAGACTTTCCGGAAAATGCACGGCTTGGAGGCTGGAATTGAATCCATCTCCTGACATCGAAGATGAATGCTGCTGTTGGGGCAAGCCCCATACACAAAGGAGGTCTTGTAGTTCTCTGGTGGCCGCCTAATCTATCTTAATGTGGTCCAAAACCATAAACCATCTCCAGTGACTTCCCATGACCTTGCAATGCCTTGCTTCCACCATGTTGATCAATCTCTAGAAAAGGCCACGATTTGCCAAGTCTCCCAGCGATAACGATCGCAGGCCGGGCAGTAGCAGAAAAGGAAGTGTTCTTGGCTCCAGCCCTGAATACCTGCCACGCGAATGCCTTCCTAAATCCCTTCGTGCTATCATAAACTGTTCTGCGACTGACTAAAACTACTTTGGGATGCGTTTTGGTGTACTTTTTTGGTTTGACCCTGGTTGTTGTTCAATCGCGCCATATTTTTTGAATAATTATATAGTTAAAAAAAGACCCGCACCCCTAATGGGCTTTCAATAAAGAGGGGGAAGGGGTTGTTGAAAATGGATTGCATCTGATAAAAGTTACAGAACCTCATTATGAAAATAAAGAAATGTCATGTCCTGCAGATGTTCACTTTGTCCTGTTGCGGAATTCTTGGACCATAGGTTTACCATGGTTTACCAATGGTACACCTGAAATTTGGGGTAAACCTAAATCGAATGTGTCCAACTCAAATTCTCGGTATTCTAGCCACGTTCAGCACAAATCATCCGCTTTTTGGATGCCAAGTTGCAGAATCTCTGTAATGGCATGTAAGGTCGCCCCTCCGTTTCCGGCCGTTCCCCGTAGAGCGTGCCATGCTTCGAACCTCAGCGACTTGACATTTCTGCTTATGTCAATGTTGGATACCTCAAAATTGGCCATGGAAAAGTGATGATCTGCTGGGTGGCTTCAAAATATCTATTGTTTTTTCAACCATACTTGGGATGATTGGTGGAGATGACTCATATTTTTTGGAGATGGGCTAAAACCATCAACCACTGATGAACAGTAGGATATCCGCAAGATTTGGGGGTTACTTCATGACATGTTTCACCCATTGCAAGAGATGTGCAACCGGGGAGATCCACTGTTTTTCAGTGATTCTATTGCATAAACCCACGAGACAGAGACCCAAATACCATGGCCAAAGATAGCACTGATAGGCCAAGCATGGCCAAGCAAAGTCCGGGCCACGCATTGACTGTCTTGTAGACACAGGATATGGTTGCGGAAGAATGAATGCCCTGGAGCAGGGGGAGTGACAACCTCCGATCGATTCGATCGATTCCCTATCAGATCCATGGGTGTCTGCTTCGCACCCGCTGGTGTAGAATGATTTATTTTCCAACTCACTGTTGTTGATAAGCACTCACATGTCTTGTTTCTTTACATCCTCAATGTGTCAAAATCCAATGTTTGATTCTTGAGAAATATCTCCCTGCCATGGGACATCCTACGAATGTAGCTTCACATCCTGCCCTTTTCATCATGTCTGACATCGGTTTCTCCCATTTGTTGGCTTTGAAGTTCACTTAAAATGTCTGATCATCAAACCATTCTATGCCAGGATTTGTTTTCAGAATATGGCTATGCGTTCAAACCCTGGTACCCAAACGGTACCTACCATGGATGGATGTTTATCCCCCCAGTCAAATCGTCCGTTGGGATCAAACCAATATCAAACCAATATCAGGCATAGAAACTTACACTCTTATCAATGTGTTTATGGAAAAAAAAACTGTTATTCAATGTTTAAGTGGAAAATGCAGGGAACACTTGAATCCAATATTTCAAACTAGCTGTAATCGTACGTGTATAGACCTCAAGGATCTTCAAAACATGTCCTAGAACATGCAAAGATTTCATGAAGCTTAAAACCTAAAACCATATACCTAAGATATTGAGGGTCTAGAAAATAGTCTTTCACCAGGGGGTCAACCTACCTGATATCCTAGAGGAAACTGGTACAAGGATGTTTGACCCATCCCTATTGGAAACCACCAACGAATTCTCAGGACATGTTCCCAGCTCTGGCCTGTTCTGCCAGTGTTTTTGTCATTGACACTTCCCTCTGCTCAAAGCAAAGCGACAACACAGCCCGTCGCTTTTCCGGAAGTTGGCCACGGACCAGGTAAAGAAAGTCGCGGCCTAACAACCAGAATGATGTTGTGGCAGAAAGGCACAAAATCAAACGCCAGAATTGTGATTTTGGTTGAGTGACCTAAATGGAATAATAGGAAGAGAGAGAGAGAGAGAGAGATTTTTGATGAAACATTATATATATATGTATTATTATGTATGTATAGTTGATATCAGGCTTGAGAAATAGATCAAAATTGGATAGATAGAAGTCCCATAGACTAGAACTTCTGACCTTTGACCTTTTCAATGAGATTCCCCAGATGCCTGGCATCGATGCTGAAACCTTGGTTTTCATGGAGGAACCATCCATCGAAAGGACCTTGAGCTCGACTTCATCGGCTTCCACTGGCGGCCCCTCTGCCTTTCTCTTCATGGCGCGGGCGAACCCTAGGAACGGTGAGGCAAACACTGCAGCTAAACATGCTAAACAGATGGAAGAAGCTTGAGCAGGATTCTGTGGGCTGCGGTTGTGCTGAGGCAGCTCTTGGACTCTGCCTGACACTTCGTCATGCAGTATCATTAGTATCATACATATGTTTACAGCACTCAATTTCATATAGGCGAGCACACCAAGCTTTGCTCAACTAGGCATCCAAAGATCAAGACATCCACATGGCCGCAGCCACACAGCTGGCCTCAGCCGGTCTTCAAAGATCGCAGAGGTCTTGATCACCTCTTGGTGAACGAAGCAGCACGCCTGGCCAAGTGTCGGCTGTTGGTATCAGGGGTGATCAGCTCCCACCATCCCTAGATATCCTGACGTGGGTTCCATGGCCAGCTAGAAGAGGGTTCAGTTCACCCGGGAAACCAAAATAGGGGTTCTCATGATGCAGGTATGGGTCAATACCCCAAAAAAATTGTGTTTTGAACCAATCCTAACAGCTTTACCATTCTGCCATGTTTCCGACATTTTTGAGACACCATCATCTTTTGTATATCTTCGTATTGACCCCATATACATGTATTAATGATTCCCATTTCTGGTTGGTTCAAGATCAATTTGGGTCAGTTGACCCAACTGTCATAAGATTCACATCCCCATCCATCCGGCGATTCCCATTGGCTGACCCCAGTAACTCCACCGTTTGAGGCTTCGTACAACGGGCTCCTAGAATGTCCCAAGGCTTTAAAACCTCAATGCCCAAATTCCAGGATTCATTTTTGTTGGATTTACCCTCTGGTTATTTAACATAGCCATGGAAAATAGCCCATAGAAATAGATGGTTTACCTATTGAAAATGGTGATTTTCTATGGCTATGTTAGTCATGACCAGAGGGTAATTGGTAATTCAGTACTAAAAGCATCGAAAACCTTCGAATTGGGACCTTACCATGAGTTACCCATTCAATGGCCATGGAATTCCCCTCCAAGGTCGGGAAAAAAAGTCGGCCTTGGCCACGGAATCACGAACTTCATCACTGATGCCCTGCATGCCAGACAACCTGAGGGGATGGGATGGAGCCTGATGTGTAAAATCTAAATGTACAGATTTGTATGTATTATATACATGTATAAACATCCTGAAGTAGTTGGAATATCGCATTTTGGACAAAATATGTTTGTGAGGATTTTTTTGACATTTAGACGGTCTATCTACTCCAGGATGACTATAATCATATATCTACAATTCTGTATTCATGTATATATATATATATTGGGAACAATATTTGCATGTATGTGACTGTATGTGCATGTGTATTATTGAGATCATATCATTGGAGAAAAAATGGGATCGAAGCCAACTGATCCACCTATCATTGAGCGTTTGCTGTTTTCGGGACCTCTATGGTTTATGGTAGATATAACATGATATAACTATAGTTACAACCATATTTGTTACCATATTTGACTGTAACCATGTTTTGTTTTGATTTTGGGGACCTCTTGATCTTAGGGCAGGTATCCAATGGCTTCACGAATGACCCTTCCCCATGTCATCACTTGAACATGCCGACTGGAGGCTGTCTTGCCGAGACTCCAAGCAAGGCCTGTGTCGAGAAAGGACAGTTTCGAGAAGGAATGTCAACACCAAATTTTGAACACAACGGCCGACCATTAGTTGGAAGAGGCTGCCTCTTACAATCGTGATGAATTACTATTAGAATTGGTACCTACCATGAATAAACTGGGGGTTCTTGGTTCTGGGTCAACATCAACTATCTTACTACAAGCCCCGGACTACAATGCTGAGGAACACTACACCTAAGATTGACATAGATTTGCGCTTGGTTCCTTGTTTCCACTGCCTTAGTTCACCTATGCTATAGGCAAATAGAATCCTTTTCCTTTATGTCCCCAGCCGTATTGCACCTCTACTCAGCTTAGGTCTAATCCGCTCTGCATTTCGTGTGAACTATGCAATTCTTGGTGATATCCGCTTGGAAAAAATATGCAAACTCAATTCAGCGGATTCTCATGTATGTTCATGTATCATTGTGTATTATCATTGTCACAGTTACAGTGTATATATATATGTATATTATATGTATATTATATGTATATATATATGTATTATTACATACTATATTCCTGTGAATTATTACGTCTTCTCATTGATTTTATCTATGTACTCATGTTGATCAATCAACCAAGCGGAGATACATGGCTTCCCCATGACGGCCGTGGCCTCATCAGGCCATGGGAGGAACCAGTCGATGGTGCAGCAATTCACCAAGGCAGGGAACATTCGCATGCGCACCCTCGGTGACCGTCATCACTGCGTTGAAAGATGGGAGGAAATTGTGGTTGAACTATGCTGAACTGTAATTATTCATGCAGAAACACTGTGGTTTTTCCCAGCCAGATGCGGTGGGGTCCTGTAACTTGAAGCAAGTCTAGGACTTTGTGGGTCCTGGAACTTTACCCCTAAAATCCGGCAAGTGAACATCTACAAATGATCCCCTAGATAAACTCCAACATGTTTCGTTCCTTGCGCAAGGGCATTCGACCTGTGGTTCCCCGCCGCAGGGCTGAACCTACTGGAGACATCGTGAGAACCTTGGCCACTGCTGGATGGTCAACCCTGGAAAACTGCCAAAACCTGACTATGAATTGGGGACGTTAGGCCCAAAATAGTGTCATACATTACTACTGTTTTAATATGTTTTAATATGTTTTAATTGGTCACTAGTAAACTGAGGGTTTTGCAAATTCCTGGCTTCACATTACTACAGACAGCTGAGACCATTGAGATCCGAACAATGTGCAAATTCTCGCGCACGGATTCCACGAAAAATTGCCACACCGCGTCTTTGGCCTCCAAAAATGGCAGAAAGTGCACGGTTTTCACCTGGTTTTCTCCGTCAAAATTGGTCCATTTTCTGGGACTTTCAGCTGGCAAAAGTCGAAATGTCATGAACTTGTCCCAAGTTCAAGAAGTAAATCATCTACAACTACGATAAAAAATAGTTGCCCCCGACATCCGCCGACCATGTTCATTTAACCTTCCTAATCCAGTACCTGATACTCACAGATAGTCAATGTCACCTGGTTTATCTAATTTTACCATATTCCGTCTGGATATCAGCTGATTATGAGCTATCAGTTGATGGGCACAGTGAAAATAGATAATAGATAGCAGAAATATCAGATTTGCTGGTCATATGAAAATGCTATGCTTGTATCTGGTGACCTGGTGATGATATGTATCTGGGTAAATCGCAATAATTTGCTATTTATATAATCTGAAATAAGGATAAATAAGGCTATATTACGGGACATTCCCTGAATCCTAACCATCATTCCAGGGTTCGGTCGCAGCGAGGTCGTTATACATTTACCCTGATGTACGGTTTCCTGGAGATCACTCTCATGGTCAATCTTTGGGAGTCAAAAATGAATCATGATCATGTTTGCGGTTATGTTCCACGATGTTCCATTGCAAAAACCTCACGGATTCATTCAGATATGGTTACCCTATGTTATATAACCATAATGGTTAGTCACGATTAGTCTATGATAAACTACCCATCCAGTGACTAACCATATACTAACCGTGAAACTACGGATAGTCCTAAACAGTCCTAAACTAGCCATGCAGGTGATAAGCATAATCATAAACGACCCATCCAGTGATGTTCCTGCCTCGCTCTGGCCACACTCTTTGGCCCGGGGCCTGAGAAATGCTGGGCGGATCATCTCAAGGATGGGACTTGGGGCATGGGAATCCCCTGGTTTTGTTTACACCAAAAATAGCTGTTAAAGGATGGGAGTTTTCTGGATCTTCCACAACAAAAATGTGTCATTTTGATCAGTTTTGATCCATTTTGATCCATCACCAGTTGGAACCACCAACATCCACCAATGAAAATAGATGCGGTATGATACAACGTATGTGGCATGTTCCAAAGCTGCTGCAACATGCTGCACTCAGAAGTCACGCAGGGTCAATGGACCTTTGAATGGAGGCAGCGTCCGGAGAAAGGCTCAAGCGATCTGATACATTTCATTTGACATCGTTGCTCATGGATCCCGGTTGAAGCCGGTCCAATGACATGTGCGAGTTCCTAAATTGTGACGTTTCAAAGCCAGCAGTTCATGTTCTCGTTTTGAGCACATAGGACATATAGGACATAGAGAAACACCTTCAGGGTGACCTGCGCTTTATTTGCAATGCCTTCTGCTTTTCCGCGACATATGACGCAGTGAAGCTCTTTGTATTTGTACAATCCGAACCAAAGTAAACGCGTAACCCCATCTTCAAAGAAAGCTGCAGCACACGCAGCATTGGTGTTCCACCGCAATCCAGTGCTCCAGTCTCCAGTTCCCAACTGGATAGAATGCTACTGGGAACCACATCCATAGTGTCCCAGCATGTCCCAGACATCTTCATCCCACTCTGTGGCATCAAGATCAAGCCCTCTTCGAAGTACCCGACTGCGCTTGGATATCAAGTACTCTCATTGGAAGCTACCGCAATCCACAGGACATCTGCAGGGTCTCATCGGGTCTCAGCAACTGTGAGGAGATGATGGCCAGATTCCAGGTTCAGCGGCTTCAATCCGTGGCTTTGTCTGAACATGGAGCATGTTGATGCTTAACCATCACCTTCATTCATATTCCCCTTGAAATGGCCATAACGGTGGCTACATCGGTATACAGTGCCCCATTTTCCAGACATACCCAGGTTGCAAAAGCAGCAACTCCAAGTGACATCGCGAAGCGCGTTTCACGTGCACTTGGCCGCCACGGGCCCATATTGAATCGACCGCAAGCTGGGCAAGGACGCACCATCGAAGCTGCAGGGCATTCCAACAGAGATGCTCCGCAGGGTTGCAGGAAACACCACACCATCAAAGGAGTGGCTGAAGCTATCTCCAAGGGTTAAGCTTCGCAGATTTTCTGTGCGCTGAAGAAGATCTGCCAAGGGCATGTCGAAGAAATGCCCCAAGGTTAAACATTCGAGATTCGGGAGTTCAAGATGCCTAGGTCAGCGGTCTCCAGTGGTATCAAGAACCGTTGATCCCTATAGTTGAAATCAAAGATGCGGTGCAAAGAGGAGAACGACCTCCAGTCCAACTCTGCCACAGAGCTAAGAAAAACAAAATCAGAAAACCAGAACATGTTTTTTTTCATAGTTGAGTTGCTCAAGGGGTTGCTGAAAATCATCTCCAAAGCTTAGGCTTTTGAGGCTTCCAGGCAATCTCTGAATGGCTTGGTTGAAGGCATCGCCAAAGGTTAAAGTCTCCAGGCATGGAAGGTGGACTAAGGTCTCCACAGGCTGCTGGAAATTGTTTCCGAAGCTAAGACTACCAAGCCTCTGGGGTAAAGTCATGGAGTCCAGACTCTGATTGAAACAACATCCAAATGCGAGCGTTTGAAGTGTACTTGGAAGTTTGACATGATCCAATTTCTGATTGAACTCATGGCCAAAGGTCAAGCTTTGCAAAGTGTCAGGCACTTTGAGATTGTCAAGTGGTTGGTTGAAGTCGTCGCCAAAGGTTAGTCTCAAAAGACTTCCTGGAAGAACATTCCAAGTATCCGCGGCTTGATTAAAGCACAATCCAAAGGTCAAGCTTTCTAGGTTGGGCCACAGAACCCCTTCCAAGGATTGATTGAAGTCCTGCCCAAATGTCAAGTGCAACAGTCCGGGAGTCAGGTCGACCAAAGGCTGGTTGAAGTCATCTCCAAATGTCAGACTTCTCAGGGATGGTAGTGACACATTCTCAAGAGTCTGATTGAATCGAAGCTTTAGCAGCTGTGGCAACTTGACATGTTCCAAGCTGTGATTAAAATACATTCCGAAGATCAAGGATTCAAGGCTCTCTGGCAGGGTCACATTTTCCTGGCCGCCGTGGCCCGCCAAAGGGCCGGGGCGGAGAAATTCACCATCTGAGGCCCAGAATCTAAGCGACTAAATTGCCAAGTTCAGAATTCGAATATGGATGGCTATTGATTGTCATATTGAGTATTGATAATATTACCATCAGAATCACTTGGGTACAACAAATTCACCACTTTTGAATAGATAGATCATCTATAAATGGGCCATGTTCATCCATGTTCCATAGGGTAACACGTGTAGTCATGTCAAGGCTCCAGACTCTGCACAAAGTTGTTTCCAAAGGTCAAATGCCTCAGACCGCGGGGAAGCTCCACTTCGTCCAAAGTCTGATTGAAGTCATCTCCAAAGGTCAACGTGACAAGTTCACTTGGGAACTCAACCTCTTCCAATGGTTGGTTGAAGTTGGTTCCAAAAATCAAGCTGTTGAGACCTGGAAAGATCATACCGTCCAACGGCTGATCAAAAGAATCTCCAAGAGTCAGCTTTTGCAAACTGCCGGGAAGCTTCACTTTCTGCAGGCTCCAATTGAAAGATTCCCCAAACGTCAATTCCCGAAGCTGGCTGGGCAGTTTCAACCGGTCCATGCACATGTTGTACCGGTGTCCCAGGGTCAAGGTCTGTAGGCCCGTTGGCAAATGCATATCTTCCAGGCTCTGATTGAATGCACGTCCAAATGTCAAGCTTTGAAGGCTGCAGGGTAGAAGCACCTGCCCCATCTTTTGGTTATAGTTGTCTCCTCACTCTTGGCCAAAGTAAAAAGGCAAAACTATTGACCATATGGCACTGGTCGGTGGACCACACCTCCCAAAAGAAATGCTGAGTGTGGCCCCAACCATTCTAGGTGTGAATGGAAAATCAAAAATTGTTGAACCTACCAACAAGTCTAGGCCCCAAAGTTCCGGGGAAGTTCATACAGAAAGGCACAGCGGCATACTCATACTGTGGATTGGTGGAACTAGTGAGTTACTAGTTGCTGAGTCACCCGTCTTACGATACCAAGGGGAAGGTCCACAACCTAAGATCATCATAAGGGCTGAACTGGCCACAGCTTGATTGTCGATACCTGCTCTTAGCTCCTTCTTTGCTGGGCAAGTCTCCAAAAGCCAGAACTTGAAGGCTGTCTGGCAGAAGCAAACCTTTGAGACTTCGGTTGAACTGGCGTCCGAAAGTCAAACTCAAGAGATTCGCAGGAAGCGAGACCTGCTCTTCGATGCAAGCGCTGCAGCATTTCACAGCCAAACAGGCTGAATTAAAAGATGAAGTTTGCGCTAGATCCAAGAAACCAATTCTTGAAACCATAGAATATTAAAAATAAGAAGTTTGAAAAAAAATGAAAAAATGCGACATCAGTGAGCTTTGACAGTGCACGAAGCGGTTCTGCATAAACACAAAGCGAGGCACGTCTTGCAGAGAATCACAAAAGAAATCTCCGAAGGTCAAACTTTGCAAGCTGAGTGGAAGCATAATTCTCGCCTTGACACAACTCAAGCGAGTGCCCAAGGAACTACCGGGCTATAGTACATTGGTCTCAAGTCACAGAACCACACCACTTCAAATTGATTGGGACGGAAGCACCCTTGATATGAAAAATGGGGGAGAAAGGAAAACAACATATTCATGTCCAAGAATAAAAAACACCAGTTTCCCTAAGTACTCATAAGTGGACATATATATATAATTATATATATATAGACAGTGTAACTTGAGGATGAAATGCGTGGCCCCTTATTCATCGAAACATGGTTAAACACATGATAAATATATATATATACATACATATGAAATATGCTGAAAAGAAAAGTCACCAGTGGATTTGCTTCTGCCAAGTCATAAAAGATGCTGGAGACACCTGAGAGTGTCGGATCTTCCTGGGCCGAAAAGTGCGTTTCAAAAACCGGACGGGGAGTGCTGCTTTCTGATCCACTTGGAACAGAACAGCCCATTTCTTGGGATAAACTTATAGGACATCATATGACAAATAAATATTAGAGTGGAACAACCCAAATAAAATATGAGTGGGGCACTCCATTCCCTGTACCTGTCACTTTTCTTTTGTGCTTTCGAGGCGAAAGTCTTTGTCATTCGAGGAACCTTCGCCACCCCCACCAGGATCTTGCAGGCCTTCCACCTGTTTCGAGGAATCGCTAAAAAACAGGGTAGCCCAGCGGGTCAATATGTGTTGATCCTCCGGCAATCAAACATGGCAACGGGAAATCAAATATAAAATGGAGGTTGAATGGGATAAATATGGATAAATAACCAAAAAGTGATGTTTTTTTCCAGCAGGCCACGGTTATTTACTGAAGGCTAAGCCAAAAAGATCCAAGAAAGGCCATGCGGCCACGCCAACTCTGTTAATGTCATCATTTCAGATACTGTACTTCCTGACTTTTTTTGCAGTGGCTTGACCAAGATCTGATCCACCTTGGGACCCCCACAAATCCACTCTCTTGTATACATAGGAGATGGTCGACAGCTGGCAGACACCCAAATCTTTCAGCATTTTGCTTCCCGAAATCTCTTGATCTTGAAAGAAGAACTGCAGCGTTGCACCAGCTTTGGATGGCAGCCGTCCATCAAGAATCATCTTTTCCATCAGTAGCTGCCCTGTGATGTCTTCTGGAAGGTTGAGGCTGAAGTCGTTCCCATCCAAGCCGCAAAAACGCAAGTCCAAGGCCTCACGAGAACAGCGAGCGATGGAAACCAGCACGAAATCAGCTCTCAAGGAAAATTCCTGGAATTTGCCAAGCAAGAATCAACAAGAAACAAGAATGATTTAAGATGAATTATGATTCAGTAAGTATTAAAAGCTGATGATCTAATCAGAAAAGATGAATTTCAGCAAAAGAGGATGGAATCCAGGATGGATTTAAACCATAAAAGTATGTAGTTGAAGCAACAAGAATCCTGCAGATTTGCATGGTCCAGTGCGGGACCATGTTGGCCTGAAATGTGGGATGCTTTGCACGAACACAGACTAAAGTCCGATTTTTTTGACTTTCTGACTTCCACAAAGTACCGGAGCGGTGGTTCCACCGCACTTAAAGATATGACCGAGTCAGTGTGCCTTGAAATCATCCTCTCATCCCCCGAGGGCATGGTCAGATTATCCCCAAGGTTAAGACAAGACGCATCTGCAGAGATTTGCTCAAAGCTTCTCTTCATCACCGAAGAGCTGACCTGGTCATGGCATCTGCGATGGCTGGCCTCTCAGAACGGCAAGCTTCAGCCGAAACTGCTGTGTGCGGAAATAGCAGTGGTTCGAATAAGGTGTTGTGTCATACTCCCAGTTTCCAACACTAGGGAAATTCGCAATCTACTCACTCTGCCGCTGGAATTTGGTGTTTGGATGTGTTTGGGATGTGTGAGGTGTTTTCGTGTGCAAAACAGCCAGCCTACTGGAAAGTGACACCACCAGAAGCACGTTTCCCTTTTGTTCCTCCCGCCATGGATTGCTGTTGGGAGTTCCATTGTCACCCTTTTGGCCCACTGGGCGTCACCCTGTTAGTAGCGACCAGCGCAGCCACTATACGCAGCCACTGGACCATCCATGCCAAAGCCGCCAGAAACCCTTGTCTGGGCACCATAGATCTGCGAAGCTGCAAAGGACTGTTGCGGCTGCGCTCCGTTCACGGGATATTGTGCCTGATTCAGGCCTTGCTGTGCTTGAGGATACGCCTGGTATCCGTTTGGTTGGTAGCCGTTTGCTTGGTAGCCGTTTGCTTGGTAGCCGTTTGCTTGGTAGCCATTTGCCTGGTATCCATTTGCCTGGTATCCATTGGCTTGGTAGCCATTGGCTTGGTAGCCATTTGCTTGGTAGCCATTTGCTTGGTAGCCATTTGCTTGGTACCCCTGGCTGGCCTGGTACTGGTTGGCCTGATAGCCCTGGTTCGCCTGGTAGCCTTGGTACCCTTGATTGCCTGGATAGCCCTGATATGCTTGATACCCTTGGTTGGCCTGTTGGCTCGGGTACATCTGGTTGCCCTGATATCCTTGTCCCTGGCAGCTTTGGTAGCCTTGGTTGGCCTTGTCATAGGTTTGACTCTGATATTGTCCTTGGGTGCCTTGGGTACTTTGGAAAGTCTGAGAGTTGGGCTGGTAACTCTGATTGTAAGCCTGGTATTGTTGGTAGCCTTGATAGCCATTCCCAGCCTGGTATCCTTGGGCCTCCTGTGCCTGGTTTGCCTTGGCATATGCTTGCTGGGGATTGATCTGGTTCACCTGGCTCACCTGGTTCATCTGGTTCACCTGGTTCGCCTGCTTCCCGGAGTTGGCCAAGTCGTTCCAGTCATTTTGACTCTGCCGTTTGGCTTGTAACTTTTCAGCCCTTGGCTTGAACTCGCCCTCATCATCTGAGTCTTGTGCTCCACACCAGGCGTTCAGGTTCATGAAACTACTGAGAGAAGTCCACTCAAAGGGGTTCCACCAGCTACTTTGCTGCGGAGGGGTCCAGATCTTCTGTAAATCTTGAGTCCACTCCACCACCTCTGCCACCACACAGGATGTATCATCCTTCTTTCCACCTCTGCCAATGGGTGCTTCAGCCAACATGCCGTTGGGCAGTGGCCGCGTCTTTGCATGGCACTGCTCAACCTCAGCACAAGACAGCGTCACTCTGTTCGAGACCGTCTTCAAAAACAAGTGCTATGCTTGACACTGAAGGATGTGGAATCACGATCGAGGAGTTGAATTTGTCCCCCCGGATATCAACTTCAGGATAGGATGGAGGTCTTACATAGAGCCAAAACCTGAGACTCCTCAAGCTCAATCTTCAACCTCCGGAACTAGAAGAATGAACTAGACCTTATCAAACTGTCTACTTTAAGGCTTTCTGATGGTTCCTGCAAATGCCTACAGTCAACAAGACGTACAAGACTCCCTGCACCACTGACAGGTCGAGCTTTCATCTGTATTTACCTGGCGATCATTGGCGATCCAAAAAAGCCTTGGGAAAGTTCCAGAGATTCAAAATTCATTCGAAAGCACGACCCTCTCCGCTTAAGACTGCGCTGAGCAACGATGCGCTGCGCCACAGACTTCAGCGCCACCTCTGGGTAGGCGCCTTCGGAACCTTTGGGCGGAAGCATCTGATTGGCGGTCTCCACGATCTCATCCAAGAACAAATTGTCGAAGACACCATCACTGCCTGGGGGGTTCCATAGTCATGGGGGTACCCCAAAAGTGCTGGATGGGTTTATTTCATGGAAAGTCATATTAAAATGGGATGATTTAGGGGTATCCCCCATTTTAGGAAACCCTCATTTTTCTGGTTCATTGAAGGGAAGATCGTGGAAGCTTGTCCCTAGAAATTCTAGTGCTAAACAACTGATGTTTCCGAAGTAATTAAGATGTCCCTTACATCGATCCATTGAGCGGAAAGATCATGGTACATGCCATGACATGCTGCAACCCTCCACCATTTGGGGGATGATCTCTGTGAGAAAAACACAAATCATAAGCAAATGGCCGGAGACCCATGAGCACAATGTCACCTTCATAAGCTGACACGCAGTTCACTGCACTGCCCCTCTCAATGACTTCAATGGAGAGTTCCTCATTGAAGTTGGGGTCAATCCTGTCATCCACCCTGGCCAGTTGCAAGGGAGTCTGCGCATGCCCATCGATCCGTTGCATCTCGGTGTGACATACCAACTCCAAAGGTCCCTGTGGGCCCTTGACACGTCGAAGCACAATCAGTTCACAATCTCCAACGGTGATGATGGCTATCATCGGGTGCAACTTCCCGTGGATTCGGGTGGAATTGTCCATCACCTCAACGCTACAAAAACACCCCAGCGGTTACTGGAGAATTTGTCGCAAAAGTCTCCAATGTCCCCAAAAAAGAGCGGCTATCATTTACCTGCAATAGATTGGAGCAACCGTCAACCGTGTTTGAAAGCCAAGTTTTGTTGCATTGCACTGGTTGCATTTGTTTTTCAATACTGACTTCACAACATCTCACGATTGATTGGATCAAAGGGGGATGTTCATGTTTTTGAAAACCCAACGAAACCAGCTAGTAGAATCCCTGATTGTTTTTTCATTTTTTAAAGCATGTATACATATAGTAACATTAGATAATATCATACTCATACAATATTATAGTCTATATATATATTATGCATATATATATATTATGTATATATATATATACAGAAATTTCTTACCCAGGCTCCGAAAGTTTAATGTCATTCTGGGCTATTTTCCTGGTGCTTCATTTTGCTTCTCTGACATGTGGAAATCCATTATTTGGCTGTTACAGGGGGGGCACATCCGAATATATATATATATACAGAAATCATACTTATATATATATAGAGAGAGAGATAATAGATATATCATGATATATCTCATATTATAACATATTATAACATATTATAACATATTATGACATATTATGACATATTATGACATATTATGACATATTATAACTATCATATTATAACTATATCATCATATTGCATCTTCCCCCTCTGTTTTCACCCCTTTTCGCTCACGGGCACCGCCAGCACCACCGTCAGCGAGCCCAGGGATTCCGTGGCTTCGAAGGCGCGACGCAACATAGAGGCGGGGCCGCGGTAGGTGTCCGCGGCCGTCAACTTGGCCCCCGGGACCAACCTGGACGCAACGGCGAGACCATCCCAGTGATCCCAGTGATGAAATAGTTATGTTATATGACAGCAATCTATTATATAATTATATCCCAGTTTTGGATTTTAACCCCAACACTCAAAAACAAAATATATCCATCTATATCCCAGATTGGGATTTGATTCCCCCAACACTCAGTCGAACAGGCTGGGTCTTCAGAAAAAATCGGAAAATTAAAAAACAACTTGAAACCACCAGCCAAACGTTGTTGGTGGGTTGGGGACAATCTCATGGAAACCATGTGAATGTTCCTCAACAACCCGTTCTGGGACAAGGCCAAAAACCAGCCCCAAACCTTCCAAAAGCAAATGGGGACGGGTGGAAATTCTGGTATCAATGGACCCACTGAATGTGTCATTGTTTGTACAGTATTTCACCATCCATTTTTTTGGGGTATCATTTTGACCCAAAAAAATATGATCCGACTGCCAAAAGGGCAGTAAAACTTCCCCATCTTCGGGACTCAAGAAAAAAACGTCTCAAAAAACTCTAGATGTCTCACATCAACAGAAATCTTACTGGTGCTTTTTTTTGGGCAATGATGGGCAATGGGACGATTGTTAACAATATATAGTTATGGATCATTCCCCCTATTCCTATCCATTCCAAAAACGTTTTTGGGCACCAAGAAACTGATGCATTCCCAACTGCTCCACGACCTGCAAGAGTTCATTTGGAAGGAGCGAGGCATCGATGCCAAAGTCCTCGATCTGGGATACACCATCTGCCACTCCCAGGACCTTGGGGGTTTACGAAGTGAGCGAACCCGAAAGCCCTGCAGTTGGAGGTGTCCTAAGTTGTGGGGGTACCCCCAAAAGATCCCAAAAGTCCCATGGCTTTCAATACTAAGTCATGGTCATTCATGACTTGGATGATTTGGGGTACCTCTAATTTTAGGAACCCCCCAGGTCAGTAAATAGGATTGGATGAATAATACCCGTGATATATCAACAAATAACGACCCTGAAATGTCGAAGCTTCAAGATTTGCTCTGGTCAAGTCAACTGAGCAGGGCCTTTCTACGAGTTGGTTAATTGGGATCCCATCGATGATAATCCCCACTAGACTATGTAACCCTCAACCAGTATAGTTGTTTTGAGCTGAGGGAAAACGGGAGTTTCAACATCTTCTGCGCAAATGGGAGGAGGCCAATGGAACTGTCAAGCAGGCATCAGCATCCTTGTGTCCCTTCTGTGCCTTCACGGGGTGTGTCTTCTGGTAAGAGCATCCTTGGTGCGAGGCTAGGCATAAGAAACATGCGAGACAATGCGTGAAGGTGCTAGGATGCTCTAGGATCCTCTAGGCACAACTCCCTGAAAAGTGTTAGTAACTGTTAGTCCGTCAATTCGGGGTTCATCCCAACTAGGACTGACAAATCCAACAAAAACAAAACAAGTTTTAACAAAAAGGAAAGAAAAAAAGCGGTCGAAAAAAAACATCCCAGGTCGTTGAAACCGCCCAAGGATCCGTTGAAGCACAGGGGCTTGTTCTTGTGATATGCCTCGGCGAGTTGCTGTTCTCGCCGTTTGAATTCATCCAAGTTCTTCCGCTGCCTCTCAGCCCCCACCAGGAAGGTGGGGGATCGCAGCATGCCATCAGCCATGGCGATTTTCGGGATCCCACACAGGGATCACCAACAATGGGCGATTGGAAAAGGAGTTCGACACCCAAAAAACCCAACATCCTGAGAAACAGCTGATCATCAAATATGAAATATCAACTATATATATATATCAAACTATTGAATCAATTTTGCAACTCACAAGTCCTCTAAACAACACACTTTGAAATCATGATGTAGGCCAAGATGGCAGTACTTCTGTAGTTTGTGAAGATGTGAGGTTCAGAAGTTCTGAGCCACACTGTGGATGGAGCATCAACTTCTCAGCCGCTTGTCAAGACGAATGCTGTTGCCAAGAGGAAGTCGCTCTGGATAAACTGCTCGAATTTCAGCATGTTCATCGACCAAATCCGAGCAAAACCATCATCCCGAACAGTCCGTGAAAAAGAGCTGCCCTGGGCTCCGTGGCCGTGTGTCTGCAATGACCCTGTCAATCTCGTCGTTGGGGAAGAGATTCGGCACCTTTTTGAAACTGGGAATGGCTGGAAACGATGCAAAAAAAAACACTGGAAAGCATGGCACTGAAGGTGTCGAATGTCACTTTTCATCTTTCTTTACCAAAGTTTTTGTGCCGCATACCACCGAACCGGTTTCTGTCTTCATTTGTTGCACCGAAAGCATGCCACAGTTAGTTGTCACACCCTGCTCAAGCGGAGCCTCAGGTATGGGGATGATCTTTAACTTAGCATCTCTAGTGGATCAGTGCAGGACGCGAACAAAAACGGCCATAGTCATCCATAGTCAGTGTCTAAAGGCCATTTTCGAGTCCACCAGATCATTTGAACCTGCCTCACCAGCGTTCAGGATGTTGTTGATATCCTGAAATCCATGCCAAGTCGTCCCAAATAGTCAGGTGTGGTCAACCCAATAACAATCTCCAAGATCAATTGATGATAGTTTTTCCTCACCATTTCTGATCAAATTTGGGGGAGCGGTTCTTATCCCCATCCCCTGCAGCCTGATTGGTCTATTGACTTTATCACGGAAGTGATAAACTCAAGCTTACGGGCCACCAAACTGTTTTTACTAGAACCAAAAAAACGCAGTTCTCTAAATGTCCATTTTAACGGACGCCACTGTCCCATCACAAGTCCCTAATTTTGGTTCACCAATGGAAGATTACTCTTCTCTCAAGTGGGAATTGGGCAAATCTATGGTACCAGGAGCCACTTGGGGACCCAGTGGAGTCCTCCAAGAATGTCTCATTGATGATCTGCGTGTCGCTCAACAGGAACATCGTGGCCTGGGAAGTTCCCCCGACTGGTGACCCAGGTGACCGAAGGCTACAACATTTGATGTGACTTATTGGGTTTCAGTATCATTTCCAAGCAGAAGTACCAGTTGACGGGACTTTTGGGCATTCACTTCAGGTGTTGACGGTTTTGTATTTCCATCATGGTACCCATCCGCAGCAATAGAGATCTAATGAGTCACTATTGAAACTATTGCAGATGATGGTGGTTGAGAATCCCTGAATGGGGTCTCACTTCTTTGGGGAGCTTCCTGGATCGTTGGATTTCTTTGATTTCATATGATTTCATATGGGCATGGAATGGGGCGAAAACTGGGGACCCCTGGGGACCCCTGAACCCGCTAAACATTCCTGAACGCATGGTTCCTTTGATCTGCTGGAAAGCCTTGTGTCCGAACTGGTTGAACGATTCTGGGGGTGAATCAAACAGCATAGTCATCATATTCAATGGATGAATGAACAATGAAGACTCGTTCATCTGCACACCTCGTGACCATCACCAACGTCAACCCTTCGCAAACAACATATTTAAAAAAAAAAATCAAAGGCAGCTATCTCAATCTCTCCAGTAAACCTCTTCCGACCGAGACGATGCATCAAAACTACTGAACGAACCTTGGCTGCACCAGCACCAGCGGAAATCAAGAACTTCTTCTCGTCTTCTCGGAATGCATCAATGCCATATCCCTGCAAACCAAAGATCTCTCCAAGGGCGGAAGAATTGGAACCGGTTCTACTCTAGGACTCTAGGCTGGGAGAAACATGTCAGGCCATATCATAGATCGGTGTGGCACAACGCAGTTTGTATGGACCGCAATGTTGTAGTATTTCGTGGTATTTCACTACATCACTACATATCATGATGCCACTGCTACAGACCTACTCCCCTGGACACGGTTCCAGCCATAGCCTTGGTCAATGCGATGTTGAACTCGCTCGTCCTGAGGTTCCAATTTTCACTGCTGAGAACAGGCTCCCAAAAAAAAAGGAAAGGAAAGGTGGTTCCAGGATGTCATGGATTATATATTAGAAATTACATAACTATTATATATAATTATATATATATAATTATATATAATTATATATACGTATATATGTACTCCGCAATTTTCAGGTGTTCAACTTTTCTATCCAGCGTGGGATTGCTTTAATCATCATTTGATGGGGATTCAAGCACTCTCCAACTCTTTTACATGAACGTCTCCCCAGCGACAGGTTCAACGCTCACTGAGATCTTGGCTCTGACATGCAGGCACCTTGGTAGCCACTGCTTTGTTCCTCGATGATTTGTGTAGGCCCTTTGTCAAGTCTCCAACCTAAAAGAACCCAAGATCAGAAACTCATGAGCAAAATCCAGATGAATCATCTGGTGTCTTAGAGTCTTCTCCCATCAAAATCCCATTCCCATCCATTCCCCCAACTTCCAAGCCAGGTATAACCCACCTATCAGCTACCCATCGCTGTGCCAAGCCACAAATCTTGGCGCAGCTGGAACGTCCGCTGCCTCCCACGCCCACCAGCAGCAGGTTACCACGCGGCTGGGCCAACACACGCGCGATGCGGTTGATGTGTTCCACACAGTCCTGGAGTTCTTGGAGCCGACGGGGACAATTTGAGGTTCAAACCCATGGGTGGCTGGAAAGGGGAAAGGACCCTGTATCCCAATTTACAAGGAGGAAAATTTGCTCAGGAAAAGCTGGTAAAAAGAGCAGAAATGGTACACCAAGTTCCCGCTCTACCTCCTTGAGGGAAGCATTCACTTAAAATTGGTTGGAGCATTTGGAGCAACATGGAGCAACCATTTTTCTACCCCCAAACTGGGAGGAGTTTCCTGCAATTTTTCCACCACTTCTGGGAGAGGTCGCTTGGTCTTCAGGATGCAGAACCATTTTGAACAATTGGATCTGAGAGAAATGGGAGATCACCTAGAGGTGATGCTGATCGTGCTGATGTTAGCACAGGCTTGGTGGGGCAACTACAGTAATCATAAAAGGAATCCCAACCTTCACCAAGAGTTGCGTGGATGATACCAGCAGATTGCCAAGCAGATTGCCTTCCGTGGACGGCCATTGGTGCCACAGCTGTGGCGGAACCACGGCTGGGAATCCACTCTGGTACCCCTCCTGGAAAAACACCAGATTCATCTGCGCGGTGTGCGAGAGGTTGTAGTCATCATTGGCATCTTCCAGAACCTTTTGCACCTGGCGAGAACAGGGACTGAACCTGGCAACATCTGGCAACCATCAATAACAAGAAGTCTATTCATGCAGAAAGTACCACTCATATCAGCCCTGTAGCTTGCTTCAAGACTCTGATATCAGTGTCAAGCCATAGGGTATCCCATTTTGCTAGGAGAGTCAGAAGCTTTGATCTCACCATACCCTACATCACAGCCATCGATACTGTACCCGTCATTTTTCTTAATATGATGTACCAGAATATACCCACTGTTGTTATTACTGTATCCCATTGTTTTCTCAAGTTCCCATCTGTGTGATTTAGAAAAAATCCTAAATCATACTTAAGGCCATTTTGGGATAGTTACCCCTTACTAGCCATCAACTTCGGTGTCAACTCAGCTGAGGTCACTATTAACCCCATCAAACCATCTGGGTGCTTTATGACATTGTTTTACGAACATTATATCTCAAGTCATAGGGGATTCTGCCATATTATTACCACAATAACCCGCTAATAGTTATTATAGAGTAACCCAAGTTATTCAATAATCTCCATAGCTGATTATTAAATTATTATCTCCAATATCCCAACTCTGGAGTTATATTAGTTCTATGTAGTTCTATCCACTTTCCCCAAGTGCACCCCCCGTCATCGCGCCGCTCGCCTTGGTCTTATCCTTGGCTTCCTCGTAGACCCGCGACTCCACGGGTCGCAAAAAGTTGCACCACATCAGTGACGTCCAGATCTCCGGGTCCGTGTCCATCACGCGGAACCTGCGCGGACGCGCCATGGACGCGCCATGGGGATGAAGGGGATGAAGGGATTGGGGGGCCAACCACGCCAAGAAAATCTAAAAAAAAATGGGAAATCATGGGGAATCCAACCAATTTTGGGGTATTCAATGGATTGGTTTTAGTATTTGAAGTGTGAAACATCTCTGCGTTTCCTGCAAGGTGTCAACCAATCCAATCCACCCGGTCTATCCATGGTGTTGCTATTTCTACTGGTGACATCTGATGACGGGGTGATTTTGGTGGTACATGTTGGTCAATGAGCCATGGATGCTTGGGGTATGGCAACATATGGCTATGACGACAAGCCCATTGGGCCTGGACTTGAGCTGTTCAGCTGCAGCCTTGTAGAACCACTCCTGACGTTGGTAGCATTGGTAGCGTTGGTAGCTGGGAGGTTGTGGAATCATGTTGAATCGGGTGTTCTGAATGTCACACTCACCATGCTTCTTCTTGAAAACATGTCACCGAGTTGAGAATGTCGAATGTGAAAGTCATCTTAAGATCGACAGATCTACCCATCTACCCAGTCTGAAAGTCTCAGACTCAGTCCTTGTCGGCTTTGCTAATTAAGCGATCGCAGAAGACGCGCGACAGCTCATGGTACCACAGCCTGACGCACAGGCGTAGCCGAAGCTGAGGCTCATCCAAAGCCAGGAGCGAAGTAACTCAAGTGGTCAGCTCTAGGGGAGGCACGACCAGTTGTACCCCATTGTACCCCTTAGAATGGCTTTTTTTATAGCTTAGCAATTGGTGGAAACTAACTGGCTGCATTGCATGGCCAAAGTTAAAAAATCCATCAATCCCAGCCTGGTAAATGCTTCAGCATTTGGAACCTCGAGTTAGCCGTGTCATGGACTCATGGACCAAGCAAAATGTACAGCTTAGCTTCTCATCCTCCAGCAATCAACTGTGACAATGGAAAATCCCTTATACCATTTGGTTATGACTAGCATAACCATGGAAAATCACCATTTTTAATAGGTAAACCATCTATTTCTATGGGCCATCGAAAAACCATGGCTATGTTACTCATAACCAGAGGGTATATCCCATTAATATCCCATTAAATCACTATAAAATCCCATTAAATCACTATAATATCCCATAAAATCCCATAACCAAAGGTCTTACTTGGAAAATCATCCTTTTTTTTTGCGGACATGTTCCAGCCAGGCTTGATCTCCGGATGGTTCCCGGTTGAGCTGAGGGATCTGAGGCTGCGACATGCATCGCCTTGACCATCAGCAGTCCCTGGAAGACCTGCCAACTGGTCACCGGGTCACCAAGATTCGCCAAGTACCATGGATTTTTACATCAAAAATCGATCACACTTATGGAACTTCATCCCCAAAGATGCCATTTATATATTGGTGGTTTATGGGTCACATTCCACCAGTTGATCATGGTATATCCCCATGACATTAGCATAAATAGGGGATACACTATGATATACTGATCATTTTCAGGCACACTCAAAACTCATATCATGTAAGTCGCTTATCCCATGATATCCCATGATATCCCATATGGGTATGGGTCCAACTTAGATACCCATATAATTGGATGATGAATACTAAACATGAACAGAATCTGGGGTGCCCTGGCCAAAAAAATATTGTGTATTCCAGATAGTTCCCCATGTTTGTTAGTTAACTCACAAGTGTTCCCCATTGTTGTTGATTAACTCACCATTTTTCCCAGTTGTTGTTGGGTTAAACGGTTAAACGGTTAAGCCCCCAACCAAATCCCAAGCAGTGGCTGGTTGGACCTTGGACACGTCGCGCAGGTTGAAGGTATAGTGCGGCCTCGTGGGAGTCGGCAACAACTCATCTCCACACCTCAGGCGAAGCGTTGGAAACCACAAAAATCGAAAATCCACAGTGAAAATCCCAATGAAATGGTGATAATCCATCGAAAATCCATCGAAAATCCATCGAAAATGGTCAAAGGGATGGTGAATCCGAGTTTGTTTTACTAACAACTCCAATGGCCTGTGCCGATCCCCGCAGCTGTGGTCCAGGCTTGTTGTAGATGTCAATGGTCGCCTGGACGGAGGCATTGGCTAAGCCTTGCACTTCGCCTCAGGGCCAAAGGAGGCCTGGGATTTCTGCACTCCACTGGAGGGGTTCTAGAATTAACCAACAGTGCTGTTGGATTCTCTTGAGTGTCCAACCAAGCAAAATTGAAGGCTTCACCCACAATTTCGGGATTCTGGAAGGTTTGAACCAACAGAATCGTCGTTTCAAGCACAATCAATCAGATTTTGGATGGTTTTCAACCAATCCAAATTTGGGGTTTCAAATAGCAAGGTCAGCAGGCAATGGGAAATATAGTTTGGGTATACTTGGATTTGCTGGGCCAAGGAAACTGAGTAATTTTTGCAGTAGATAGTATGGATCAGTATGGATTCTCTTGTGGTAAATTCACTGCAAAACCTCGACATCCTCATCCCCCAAGCATCCGGCTCTTGAAACGTCCCAGGAAGCCAGAGATGATGGAACCAAAAATGGTTGACATCGCCTGAAAAAAATGGAGGATTCAAATATGAAATTGTGAAAGTTTGAGACGTTGTTCATGTTTCACGTTCCCAAATGTTGGGATATCTATTTTCTACATGAAGGTATGTATATAATATGTTTATTTATAATTATATATATATACATAATTATATTTATATAATTATATATAATTATATATATACATAATTATAATTAATTATATATAATTATATATATACATAGTTGTACATAATTGTATATAATTATATATAATTATGTTTATATATAACTATGTATATATATATATAATTATATACAATTATATATATAATTATGTATATATATATATAATATTATATAATTATGTGTATATATAATTATACACTTACATATAAAATTATATATACACAGTAATTATATAGTTATATATCTGGGTAAATTACAATAATTCACTAATCTGAAATAAGGCTATTTTGGGCAATTTTGGGGATGAGTCCCCTTACTAACCATGATTCCAGGGCTCGGTCGCAGTGAGGTCGTTATAATTTACCCAGATATATGTATAGTATGTACCCTCCGGTAATTTGACATAGCTATTGAAAATGGCCCATTTATAGTGGATTTACCCATTGACAATGGTGATTTTCCATAGTTACGTTAGTTTACTGGAGGGTACCTTGTCATATATGGAGGTTTGCTAAGTCAGGTACCCCCAGATCATCCAGCTGGGGTACTCCAGAGTTGGCCCAGCCTCCTCACTGGTTGGTGGCATGCACACCACCTGTGGCGGCCAATCAGCCAACAAACTGTTGATGATCCTTGGGTAAATGATGATTATATAATGGTGATTAATGGGGGAATTCAACCAACAATCATGGGATAACTCCATATTTCATGTTTTATTATTGTTTTACCCACCTTAATGGTTGATTCAACCAACAATCATGGGGTAAATAGTAATTAATTTTATGGAACATCTGATGGTTTACCCTTCGGTAATCAGCCCCATAGCTGGGAAATCCCCGAACTAAATTCGGGTTGATAGCGAAAATCATCGAACTATAGCTGCTTGATTTTCCAGCAAGACATCTGCGATGACTGGACGGTAATCGTAATTGATAGTCAAAAACAATAAAAACAAACACAAACTGAAATGAACTCAAACAAATTGTGATGGATGTGCTGAAAAACCTTGTCAACTCCTGATTTCATTCTCGACTTTGTACAGTACAATGCTGTCTTTTTGCCTCATGACTCTGCTCAAATTAGCATATATGTCTATGACATTTCAGTGGAATTCATCCCTCCTCAGCCACAGACTTTTGCACTCACAGTGCCGGTTGTAGGCTCCATGGAACACACCAAGCAGAACTGCAGTTGTCACAGCTGCTCGTGAGAGAACCACAACGTGCGTCCGGGGACAATATCTTAAACAAATCGAGACCAGCAGTTGATGGAATGTGTACAGGGAATCGAAAACTCATGTCATCAACTGCTGGATGTTGTATAATTAACTTGCACCTTGCACAGCCTTCAATCCTGCAAGAGTGGAGCTCAAGATAACCAAACATGTCCAGTCTTCCGTGGCAAACGCTCCGCCCTTGTTCGGAAGGAACGGCGGTCACCGAAGGACTGTCAAGTTGAGTTCGAAAAAAAAGAGGAAAGATTGAGCTTCTGGTTGGTGGTTTCAACCCAAAACGACCTGGTATCATTGGTCAATTAGTCGATTGGTTTCTAATTCGGATGGAAAATTACAAAAATATCTCAATCATCTTCCAAACCAGCAACCAGGAAGATTCTGAACCATCCTGTTCGAATCAAAAGTCTCTGGCACACTGGCGGATCGGGGATCCTCGTTGCCGATGGCCCGAGATCAGCATCCCATTTGGGGTTGCTGGCAAGGCCTGCCAAAAGTCCCGAACATGAGCGGAGCCAAGTGCTAGCTGGGAAATGTCCGAACTAGATGGGCATCTAATGTGGGTAAAACAATCATAAACCATCCCCCAGTCATCACCACAAATAGGTGGTAAAAACCATTCCCAAATGGGTGGTTTATGATTGTTTTTGCCACATTACTATAAATGGAACATATTCCATTTCCACCGTGTGGGATGAAACCAGAGGGTACGTTTGCAAGTGCTCCAAAGTCACCCCCTGGGGCGACTGCCCGTGTTCGAGACGCCAAACTTTGACCTACAAATCTGACTTTGCCAGACCTGAGACCCTCAAGCAATGCTGGATTGGGCGTTATGCCCATGAGCCGTCAACAGAGGTCGGAAAAAAACTGCGTCATAGAGAATGGATCGGAGCGTGAGTGATAGCCTAAGACCACTCTAAATGAGCTCCTGCGACTGCATCCTGGCTATTGGATCGCTTGTGAGCTTGTGATGATCTACAGGCCAAATATAGAGAGCTTACAAATCCACGTCCTCGAATTTCTACGCCCAGGGACAAGTAGTAACTCATTGTGTTTTTTGGTTGAAATCGATGTTCTTCACTCTTTTCGCACGCATATGGTCCGAGTAAATCGTCAGGTGTTCTGGTTGGTGTTTTTGACGGCGGGATTTGATGGATCAAAACTCTGGTGCCATTTTTCACAGCAAAATAGCTGGGATTTACGGAGTTCATGTGTAAATATGTTTAACCTCTGCAAATATACTAATTATATGTAATATTATCTGGTTGGTGGTTTCAATCCCTCTGAAAAATATGAAAGTCAGTTGGGACTATTATTCCCAATATATGGAAAAATAAAATTGATGTTCCAAACCACCAACCAGTTATGTAATTATATCATACCTTTCATCTGAAAAATCATGAGGTCCTCATCATTTCGCCCGACTGGCATTTGTCGCTCCACCACGAGGCATCTGCACGTCTGCCCTTCCCGAGACTCGCGGCCGGCAGGGCGCCGTGGCAACATCCGGGACCCGCCTCGGAAGCGGATGGAGGTTCGGTGTGTCGATAATGAAAGGAAGTTTAGGAAAGAAACTTCAGAATGGCTAGAGCTGAAAAGATCTGAGAAAAGCTGCGAGAAGAGCTGCGAAGAGTTGAAAAAAGCTGAGAAGATCTGAAAGAAGCTGAGAAGAGCTGAGAGGAGCTAAGAAGAGCTGAGAAGAGCTGAAATAAGCTGACAAGAGCTGAAATAAGCTGAGAAGAGCTGAAATAGGCTGAGAAGAGCTGAAATAAGCTGAGAATAGCTCAAGAGAGCTGAAGCGAGCTGAAGAGAGCTGAGATTTTTTTACCGCGCAGTACATGCACACAACATGTTTCATATGATAATAAATATATATATATATATTCATACAGGTCATTGGAATACAATAGTTTAACAATGTTTAACAATGTATCGTCTTCGCAGCAAGACAAAAACATGACATAAAATTCGTCATCGAGGGGGGTAACCCCCCAAATTCAGCGTCAGGCTTTATGAATCTAGGGTTGACGTTAAATGGAGGGTTTCCGAAGTCATGGTGGTACCCCCCAAATCATCCAAGTCATTAGATGACTATCCATGACTTAGTATTGAAACCTGTGGTGACTTCGCTGGTTGGCTTTTGGGGGATGGCCTTCACCAGCGCATTCAGCCGTTCTTCCCGTTGCTGCGCAGCAGTGATGGCAAACTCCACGCTGCGACGCTGGGAGTTGTAGACCTGGCAGAGTTGGAGGTCCGCTTCAGAGTCCACAGCTCTCACAATTTGATTGATGAAATGTAATCCTGAACTTAACCCTCAACTAAAGCTCAACCGAAAATAGTTCAAAAGTTCAAACCCCAAAAAAAGAAACAGACAGAGGCTTCATTTTGAGCCTCCCCACCTTGGCCACGTGTCGTGCCTCATGCCACACTCCACGTCGCCGCGCCGAGCTGCTGCTCGGAGCCTCTAGGGCCTCCATGCGCTTCTGACGACTGAGGGCGGCCTGCCGAGGATCGCCGATGGCAAAACATACCCTCTGTGGGGATATCATGGTGATGTTCGTGGTGATATAATGGTAATATATTGGGGATATAATGATTATGATGGTGATATTGATGGTGATGTAGTGACTAGTTCGGATATATTGGGATGTGGAAGTCACTTTCTTCTTAATTGGATGGTATTGAAAAAAATGAAAAATACTCTCCACTGATCAAACATGGCTGGGAAATCTCATATGAAGAATGCTAGTGGTCATTTTGATGGGAAGTTTGATGAGCAGAGGGTACAGCAGTTATGTAATATGGATTGTCGGTGCAATGGGTGAAAGTCTGTTGTTTTTAACATCAGGAAATTGCACTAGTATGTTTGTATCGAGAATGTAATAATTGACCATTTCGAGCATACCTAGGATGCGCAAGTGCAATTTGTTTGACCAAATTTCATCACACTCAGGCAGTCTGATAATCTTTACGTTAAAATTCAGGCTCTAGACAATTTCTGAAGGAGTTTACTTACTGGCGCTTAGTAGGGAATGGATGGGAATGGGGGAATGGGATGATTATTGATAGTTATTGTGGATCATTCCCTCATTCCCTGCTAAGCACCAGTAAGTTTAGGTTTCCAAAAATAGACGTGTTCACGATGTATCGACCCCCCAACATCAAGGACCAAGGATTGTTTCATCCAATGAGGGAGAAACTTCATGAAATTTGCAGCACCCTAGCGATACCCATTTCTCACAGGCTCCAATTTAGCCCCCTTCTGCAGCTTGCACCCAATCAATTCCCAAGGTGATCTAGTTTTTATAAATAAATTCCCAATTCCCAATCAAGTCCCAATCAATTCCCAATCAATTCCCATCAATTCCCAATCAATTCCCAATTGATAACCATATGTTTTAATCAATCTCAATTTATAGCCATAATTCCCAATCAATTTAACTACGATTGAACAATTTCCCCATTCCCAATGCGCCTTGGAAGCCTCCTCCATGGTCCGCCGCCGCGAGCTGTAGAGGTGCTCCTGACTAGCCGAGCAACGTTTCGAAAGAGCGACGGTTCTAAAGCGACGAGCGGCATTGCGTGGCCCTTGTTCTTGTTTCAAAGAGGAGGGAACCATGTTATGTATGTATGTATATATATAATTATATACATATATAATATTTATGTATATATGTATATTATTTTATATCTTTATAATAATAATAATAATATCTATGTACACATTATGCTATATTTTATAGTATATATATATATATACGTATATATAAACTGTTTTTTTTGTCGCTAACCCAGAGTGGTTTTTTTCACCGACCGAATAATTAGGAATGTACCTGATTTAACCAGCAAAAGTAGAAGTTCACCCAAACGGGACTTCAACGGAAATTGAGATGTGGGAATTGACCGGGGAAAAAAGTCTCCTAACGAATCAACATTGGGATTTAACCCAACCAAGAGTGGGAAATTAACCAACAAAATGGTTGCTTCAACATCAATCATGAACACATTCAGGGTTTGACCCGACAAAAATGCCAATTTCACTTACCAAAATGACATCAAATGATCCAAAACGGGGATAGCCACCACATTGGAGACGGTAACCAATGCAGATCTGGCTGACAGCCAACGCTGTAGCAAATGGAGATATTCATCCACAAGGGGATATTGACCTGAAAAATTGTGATGTTAACCATTGTGGATATTATCCTGTGGATAAAAAATTGTGATTAAATAAGGGGATATTCATCCACAGTCAACTTCAATATACAAACCAATCATCCTGTGGTTGGAAAAGAAACTCCGAATCTCAACCAAAAAAGCCTGGGATTTCTCGCACCCGGTGCACCTCGCTCTGGGGAGTGTCCAAGTGAGTCTGAAGACCGGGATTCCTTGGGATTGCAGCGAGTTGACTCACGGCAGACACGGCAGACTTCAATGGTGATCTTATTCAATCGCGCCGGTAAATTTAAAATGTGTCACTCCCTGATGTTCACATCCCTCAAACAGACATGAAGAGACTATATATATATAATTTTATATAATATATAATATATAATATATCATATATAATCATATATATATATATTGTTGGTATGTTCGTTTCACTAATCTTTGCGTTCTAAATTGGCCAAGTGTCTCTGGTGCACCGATGTGCACCCGACAAGGCTTGGCGCTCAAATAGCGCAGCATGCGTTCGCCGTGCGCCACAGTGCCATGCAGTTCCTGCAGATTTCCAGCGGCACCCGCCGCATTTTCGAAGGCCACGATATCACAGCTATCAATGGCACGATTCATGTCTCTCTTCACCTGGTCAGCAAATTTTTGGCCGCTCCAAAGTCAAGGGTGATGGATTTACGTTCAATTGAAAGGGATCATGTCGGAAAAGAAAACTTCGACATGAGATGTTGAAGTCAGCAAAATATGGTACCCTCTGGTAATTTAACATAGCTATAGAAAATCACCATTTTTAATGGGAAAATCCACTATAAATGGTCATTTTCAATAGCTACGTTAAATTACCAGAGGGTACAGTCACCAATCCCTGGCTACAGTTTCTTTGATCTGCTTAGGCCTTGAGGACATTCCAACTGGTTCCCATCGCTCCAGCCATCCGCTTCGCAGCGTTGTAGACAGCCATGATGGATGTGCAAGCACCAATGGCAATAGAGAGCCTCATGGCAAGTCATGGCAAGGTGGGGTTTTGGGTACGTAGTCATGGCTATGTTAAATAACCAGAGGGTAGTTTTTGGGTCATCTCTAGCAGTAAATCCTCTGAAATGTTGGTCCCAGCTGGGATAGGACATGCCGGTGCTCTGCCGAGGATCAGCATGATGCCATTCTTCTTCACAGTCAGAATAAACAAAGTCCTTAGAAGATCTTGGATTCTGCCAGCGGTGCACCATGACCTCTCAAAAACACCCAGGGAGGTGATCTTTTAATAGGTCTTGCTGTCTGGCAGTCTGGCTCAAAAAAGTGTTCAGAAGCAATGATAAGAGTGGCCATGTCGTTCTTGAAAACCAAGCCAATTTTGGTCAAACCTTATCTGATTTATCTGCGACTCTAAGTGTTGCCCATAAAAAAAAATGACCCTCAGCTTTTGATAGCTTTTGAATCATTGCCAAATAATCATACCCTAAGCATCCCTAGGGTCCCTCCCACTGCTGACCCAAATCGAACTGAGGCTCTGGAAGAAGCATTGTGGCAAATCCTCAGCCAGACATCGAACCCAATTCACCAATCGCCAAGCCATGAGGGCGTTTTGATCCTCTGGCTTCATGCTAATGCATGATGCCACGGTGTCCATATGTAGAATCCTCAGCATCCCAAGCCAATCTGCTGGGAAGAGAACTATCCTTCGGAAATACATATCCGAAAAAACGATGAAGATGCAAAAATCAGGTCTGCAAATGGTGCCCCGGCTGTAGTTTTGAAAATGTTTCCAGAGAATCTGCTGACTCCGCTGACAACGCATTTATCAAGGCTCTTGTAAAAGCAAGCTCCGGAGTGATCAAAAATCAAGGTAGCTCCGCCCATCAGCAGCCATTGGCAGCCCACAACACCAATGACGTATGTCAGCCTGAAAGCAGACAGCTTCTGTGCTGAAAAACGTTACATGGGAGGTCATGGAAAACCATCATGTGCTGCAATATCATATGCTATATGCTTGTTTGATATCCGCATTGACCAAACAATGTTGACTTCAAAAGACAACACTGTACTTTCGACATCTTTAGACCATCACCTTGCTTCCAGATCTTCCAGGTTCAGCCATGCCCCAAGTAGACTGCTGTAGCTGCACAGCACCACCGCATTGCAACCAAGCGACGCCATCCAGCGCCACAGCGGTGAACCGCAGGATCGTGCAATGACGATGGCCGTCGCGTCTGTATAGCCTCGGTCATCAAACCTGGGGAAATCCATGGAAAGCTCCAACAAAAATAGAGATGTTTCATGAGAAAATCATCGAAACTACATGAGTGACATGGGAAATGGTTGCAGTGACCCGGGTAGCGAATTTGTTGCTTGCAAAAGCCATGGCCCGTTTAAAGAGAAATGATACGTCCCTATGTCAAAATGGTGCTTTTCAACAGCACATTGGTAAATTACCAGGGGGTAGATCATTGAATTTTGCTGAGTCCATAGGTTCTACCACTTCCGAACCCCCCAAAAAACGATGCTTCCGACCATATGAAGGTGACTTTGTTGTTCATCTGATAATTGTTGTGACCATACATCCTCTGGTAATTCAATCTAGCTCTGGAACATCACCATTTCTTGTAGGTCTGGATAATTTCGCACGAAATGGGCCATGGCTTCCATAGCTATTTCACATTTGGCTATCCCATCATTTGTTTCCCATCGCAGCTCGATAAATCTGGTATAAATCCCATGAAATCCCATGTTGATGCTTCAACCATATTAAACGCATGTTTTTCACATCTCTATCCCGGGCCCCTCGGCCCCTTCCCATCCAGTGGCCATCTGCCAGCCCAACAAAGGAGGTCATAAAAGTCTGGAGGTATTGCAGCGGAGTAAGGTCACCTTTTTGGCGCCGGGGCGCCCAAAAAACTGATGCTGGTTTCCCATGGGATAAGCCAAAGATATCCAAAGATTTTCTGGAGAATGATGCTAATCCCATGGATAATGGATAATGATATTTCATGATATGGATCTATGGATAATGGATGTATGGTAATTACGGATAATGATATATGAATACCTGTGGACAATCACACCAGATAGACCAAGATTGACATGGCTTGAAAGGGAAAATCATATCATCAAAAGATTCAAAAAGTAGGGCTTGGATGAGGCGTACCATACCCAATTTTGAGACTGACAAAGCCGTGTCATCATGGCGGACCGGGCTCGAAGTACAAGATCTACACTTGCAATGACAAGCTGCGCGGGTTTTCCATATGGCTACCCCTGAAAATGGTCACCCCAGAAGGTCGATGAAGCCAAGTTGGAAATGGCTTCTGCAACCTGCCTTTAGCAAGTCACAGCCAGACATCGTAAGTTCTCAGGTCGGCCTGCGAATCTAAGATAGTATATCAAGTTATGCTGTACAATGTCAACCCCGGATAAGTAGATCCTGACTATCAATTATTGAATGAATTGAGGGGATCTCCCCAAAATAGTGCGAAACAAGCACCAAAATTGGTTCCCCGGAGAAGTAAAATAGGGCTTATTGATCCTGAGTCAACCTCAACTAGCAAATTGGTCTCTGAATCTTCTGCCTGAAACTGGCACAACTCACACCATCGGCGTCCTCACCCGTAACGCCCAATCCAAGCGCCTATCACTGTGACGTCATCACAGGAGTACACCGCAACCTCCCAAGCCTGGGGTGGATCTGAATATCATCTGCCCAAGTTTTTTCGGAGCAGAATTGGTTGAACATCGCGGGTCAAAAGGATCCCCACTTCAGGTTTACATCATTTTTTGTGGTCCTTGATTTCATATGAGTTCATCATATTTTCTCGACTAATCTCCCCATTTTGAACCAAGCCCAGCTGAAGCATAGCATTATTTCAAGAAGGGTTGCCTCTCAAATCAGCACACTGGATCCTGGCACCTTCAAGCACAGGAAGTAGTAGAAGAATGGCATGTGCACTTCCCAAGGCAGGCCCTCGTCACCTCGGGAGTCTCTCCGGTTCAAAAGAAAGGGGCCACCGAGTGCGTAACGGATCCACACCATGATGCAGTGGTTTTATGTGGTTTTCGTGGCATTTTTGTACCCCATTTTTTTTTGGTGGTTTGGAGATCCTTGCCGTTCAAAACTTATTTTCCCAACAGGTTTCACCAAGGAACAGCTCGCCAAGTTGGCAGTGGAGAGAGGCACCAGCACACAGAGGGCGATATAGCCAACGTAAAAAAGCAAAGAGATGTACGGTTTGACACACTGAAAGTAGGAGATCTGCCTGGCCATGTTTCAAAGTGCTGAGAGACTCGGTGTTTTTAAGGGGTTTCGGGGGGGAACGGGTGCGTGTGGAAAAGAAACGCAAGAAATGGGAAACAAGAAGAGTGACCGAAGAGACACCTGTGCAAGACATCTAAGAAATCGATCGATCAATGGATTGGTTTAAGGGAAAATCTACAGGAAACCATGGTTTTTACCATAAAATATAGGGGGGGTCCGGTTTCAATGTTCCCATCATCCAATTCTATGAATCGAACAAAATTGTGGGCCGTGGCCATAAAATCTGCGGGCCAGCATCGCAGATCTGCCGTTGCCAAACTTGGCAGAAAGTCGGATTTTCCACTGTAAGGCTGTACCTTTCTCTGGTTGCTATCAACCCCATCCAAAAAATATGGGTCCTTGATGGTGATTGGGCCAACCCCAAAAATTGAAAGTCGATAATCTCTTCCTCCCAAATATGAAATATTAAATACCCCGCCAAGCAAAACCATGCTGTGGTATCGGATCTATCATTGGCCCAAAAATCAACGGGGAGCGGAGCAATCACCAAAATCCACCAACCAGTGGACCAACCAGGGAGAAAAGGCCCTCCTACGGTGCCCCAAAGCAGCACCTGGGAACTGCCTGCTCTTGCACTTGTAGGAGCCTCGGAAGGTTGTGACATGAGTAGCCAGGCCCATGCCCACTTGACTGGATAATTTTTTTTCGGTTTAAACATAACTTATACGATCGTTGAAGTACATTGTACATAGCTATAACCCAGTGATAGTCTGTGTGTATATATATATATACCCTCCAGTAAATTAATATAGACCCTGAAAATGGACATGTTTTACTGAAAAGTCATCTTCCAACCCCCTATTTGTCAGGGTCTATGTTAATTTAAAGGAGTGTATACTTGGACTAAGCATATATATAATATAATATAATATAATATAATATAATATAATATGATATAATATAATATAATTTTAAAAAAAAAATAATATAATTTAATATAATATAATAAAATATAATATAATGTAATATAATATAATAAAATATAAAAAAAAATAAATTATAAATTATATATTATATATTATATATTGTATATTATATATTATATGTTATATATTATATATTATATATATTTATACATTATATATTTATACATTATATATATTATATTATATATTATATTTGTTTAAAAAA
>Ga0126342_10000285_pt1 | contig 48823 bp, 34 predicted proteins | sample Cyp1metagenome_FD_92528 | JGI IMG/M metagenome (GOLD analysis project Ga0126342, IMG submission 92528) | Coral microbial communities from Lord Howe Island, Old Settlement Bay, Australia - Cyphastrea 1 metagenome | ecosystem: Host-associated > Invertebrates > Cnidaria > Coral ...
ACTGCTTTAATCCCTACCTCCAGATCAAATGGCTGCAGCCTACATCTTCGAGCCCAAGCGCCGTAAATGTGAGCAGCATGGGGACCTCTAAAGGCCCTTTGTTCCTAACGGTCGACCTTTAAAAAAAACCCTTCCAGTCCACCAAGTTTGTGACTTCCCAATGGCAACAGAATCCCGAGGATCACCATGCTCCCTTTTCTCCGGTGAAACATCTCCGGTTGCAGGCGCTGTCTTCAACAAGCCGCTTCCAAAGCAAAACTGTCAGATCCTTGGCCGTTTTCTCATGACTGCTTTTGGCAAAGATCTTTGGAGAATCTGACGACCTGATTTCATAGCATTCTTTCATCTTCATGCTGCGTTATTGCGTACATATGGTCTTGGTCTATCCGCACCACAAAAAAACCTCCGTCAAATCCTGTGCGCTGACGAAGAACGAGATCCACTAATCTTGCATTTGCAGGTCAATTTTGTGAAGGCAAAGAACACATGTTGATAGACGTTGATCACTCTTTCAAGTGGCTATGGGTCAAAACCTGGTACCCTAGGTACAGTACCCTAAAATAGCCCAAGTAGTTGGAGGCCCAACCCAGTTTTAGAATGTTTTAGACCCCTGATTTTGACCCGCACTCAGACCATCTCAAACCTCTCGCACGGTCTGTACATGTATCATGGCACCGTATGACCGTAGGCCTGGGGGCAATACTTGGATGTGCAGGCGTTGCACCTTCTTTTTATTTTGTGGTTTATCCATCCAACTGGGAAGATTTCCACACGGAACTGGGTTCTTTCAAATGGACCAGATCCCACTAATTTATTGTCCAAATGAGACACGAAACACACCCTTATCATAAATCCCATTCTACTGGTTGGTTCACCATATTCCTATTCTGGATGAATTACGAACAAAAAAACCAGGTATAGAGCACTGTTCAATAACACACCCAATATTGTCAATCATCATCCCAAATTGAGAACGTAGCTATGACTCTGACCGGATTTTTCATTTGCCAGTGTCCAATTTTTCATGCCAAGAATCTCCTCTTGGAATGTGAAGATTAGATCTGAGGTGAAAAATCCCAAATAACAACTATTGCACATCACGACCCCTTCTGCCATATCTCCATCATGCTGCCGGAGATCATTGCACCACCTCTTCAAATCATTTCGTCCTGTCCCAGTCGACTGGTAACGGTACCACTGTATTTGTGCATGCGCAGCCTCAATTCAACATTTCCTTGTACCACTAATGTTTCTGATATTTTCCATCACAATTCTTGTTGTATCCGCTATGATAGGGGTTTATAGTAACCACCCCAAAAAAGATAGAACGGTTACTTATCACTCTTTTAGTGGGATGTTACTTTGTTTCAAATCTTTTGGGGTGACGATCATGTGATTTAATTCTTTCCGCCAGCAAGTCAGAGAATCTCACTGAATTTCTGGCCGCGGCTGTTGCCGCGGCCGTCATTCCTCACTCCCAGAAGTCTGTGTCTCTTCATCACCTCAGAAACACACAAAGGAGCCAGTTCGGTAATTGTTATGTTAGTTCCCTATCTTTGGTAATATCATGTAATATCTAGAACATGAACAATAACAACAATTATCCACTGTTTGGTAAAGTTCATGATCTTTTACTTACCCATTTTATTTGGTGTTTAATGGAGGGAATCTTCTAAAGAAACAATATATATATATATAATTATATATATAATATATATATATATATAATCAACCAACCAGATCAACCAGTGGGAAGTGGACATTCATGCTGGAATCCGGCTCTGACATCGAAATGCTGCACCATGGTCGTAGTCCAAATGCGGGGAGTCTGAAGTGGTTTAATGTCGAGCTTTGTCTGAACATGTTGGGAAAGCAGCCGAGGAATTTCATGGTTGATCATCATCTTCTCTATTAAAATGGCCATATATAGGATATGCTGCCCCATTTTGGGACAGACTCGAGTCTTTATCTTGTCTTTTTGAATAATCAAGAACATCTACTGGGGCACCTCACCACCTTCCTCTGCCAACAAGCATTTCATGTTTCCAACAGTGCCAACATTCCCGGGATGCCACGTGATGCACTCAAGCTGTGGGTTTCAATAGCAAAAAAGCAGAATTCTGAAGCATCTGTGATCATCCAGATTCCCTCATCCGAGGACGAAGATACTACGGGCCCATCATCCTGTGATGTCAAGTTTGCCACTTTGGGGGTTGAACTGGACTCTCCAACTGCATATGGCTCTACAAAGCGCAAACTCCACTTGAAATGCTCCAGCATGGCTTTCGTTTGCCTTAGGATGGTTCAAGCACATCTTCAAAACGTCTAGAGTCAATCTGCACATTTATCATTTATCATTCAGAGAACCCGGCCAGACCCTCTAGTCTAAGAATTGGGGTGTTCTGCTTCTGAAACAAACCATTAAATCGTGGCCAATCCTAGATCCACTGCAAAAATCTGCAAACTATATCAACATATATTCCTACTTAGTATGTATTCCCATTTACTCCGAAGGATTAATTCGTACTCACGCCTCCCAGATCTCGTAGCCATACAATGGATCAATGGTGGGTTTTTGCCCACATCCAACCGCCCTGTTCCAACCCCGCCATCGATAAATGCGTCGTCAAAGAGACTTCCTTCTGTGGTGAGCCCCCGCAAGAACTCATTAACGTCCATTCGGAAGCCATAGCCATCTGGGAATTTTTGCTGGTGTGCCTGCACCAAGCAAAGTGGAAGATGTGGATTGGGAAAATCGACGAAGTTGAAACCATGGGATTGTTTTACAAGGGGAACATCTGCAGGGTTTCCCCTGGGTTTCATATGTTTGTTTCATGAAATCTGGTAGCCCTTAAACCAATTCTGGGGTACCATGTTTTCACCATTTTCTATATGGATGGGTGTTGGGGAAAAAACCCTAAACCCATGAAATTCTGGGCAGGGATTCCCAGTGATTCTTGTCACATGAAAACAACTGGTTGGTGGTTGAGCCCTACCCCTCTGAAAAATGATGGAGTTCGTCAGTTGGGGTTATGACATTCCCTATATATGGAAAGTCATAAAATTCCATGGTTCCAGTCACCACCAACCAGACAATGTAGTGGTCTACTTTGACATTCGCCCATTCAAACCTCAAGATGGTTGAAGGCAACTCAAAGGAACCAGAGCCAATTCCAATGGCTCTCCCAAAAACGAAGGATTCAAACAGCTGCGAACCACCTCAAGCATTGCACTGGGTCCATGTATTATACCCACTAACAATCTACGCGTATGGTATGATACCCATCCCCTTTTTTGATGCTGCAACTGCAAATCCCAATCCTAGCTGGTTGATTGACCCATCTGGCTTCACATTCCTAGCGGGTATGGAAGCTGCACCTGTTACCACTGGGGGCTGTAAAAACATTCTCCGCACTTGGAGCTGTTTATACACCATTTGGAGATTGTAACACCTCCTGCAGTATCACACTCTGAGCATCAACGAACCAGCCATATCCCCAGAAGTCTTTATTGTATCCCCACTATTGTTGGTGGGTCTCCATTTCTTAACATCTGAAACCACCGACCAGCTCGTGCATTACATTTTAACAGATCCGCAGTCACTTTCAGTCCTCATAATTCCATCATAAACCAAGGGGTATGCTCCATAGTGACTCCCGTTTTTGGGGAGACAAGGTTTGGACGCAAAATCGCATAAGATTGTTCAATAATTGTGGGAGACACCAGCTTATGTTCATGTCAAAAAGAACATCATTTCTCAACCAAAGAAAGTGGTTTCTTTAAATATTAAGCCAAACAATCACATCTGGGTGTGTCGCAAAAAGGAGACACCCCGAGGGAAAATCGTTATCAACCATCATTTGTTGTGGTTTTCCCAACATTTTTAGGTATATATTTTTTGCACACATGGGACATTACCCCAGTAATATATCTGGCTGCATGATAATAAATCACTAACCTGAACATAGCTGAAAGTCGGTGAATCCTAACCATCGTTCCAGCGACGTCACGACGTGAGGTCACTATAGTTCATCCAGATCATTTGCAGAAATATGAATGGTCCCGATTTGGCAATTCTTTCACAATTCATCACATAAAATCACAATTCATCCAGATCTATGGCACTATGGCAATCTTTCTGGGATTTTTGGCCCAGTACTCCCATCCCCCAAAAAAATCACCACCGGCTGATGGTTCCGATGTGAAAATCCACGGCCTTTCACCTGCTGAGATCATGAAGATATGACCATCAACCGTTATATCATGTTATATCTTTGATCTATGATGAATTGACAAAGTTGGGATTTTTTTCTAATCATCTTCAATATATTTCAATCATCTTCATGATCATGTCCAAAATAACTACCCTCTGGCAATTTAACGTAGCTATTGAAAATGGCCATTTATAGTGGATTTTCCCACTAAAAATGGTGATTTTCCATAGTTTTTTGTATGTTTACCAGAGGGTATGGTCATTTCCAAGGCGATTCTCCCACTTTTTGCGGCGCCTCGAGGGTCTCCTTGTGCTGCTTGATGAGCGCTGCGGCAGCTGCAGCATCGGCCTCGGAGGTCGCCGCTTCCTGGCACTGCTCCAAGGCGTCAATCAACGCTCCAAGGACCACCTGCGTCCCGACGGATGGTGAGGTGAGCCATGAAAAATACCTCTACCCTCTGGTGAACTAACATAGCAATGGAAAATCACCATTTTTAATGGGAAAATCCACTATAAATGGCCATTTTCAATTGCTATGTTAGTTCACCAGAGGGTATCCCATCTCATTATACTAGTTGGTTGATAGGCTTCCCTACTATGGGCTATCATAATCCCGAGTAAACCAGGTAGCTGCAAATCCCCTTTTTCGCAATCAATTAACCAGGATATTTTTTAATGGCTCAGGTTGGTTGTGAAAGATCGCCCAGTTTTGCAGGAGATCACTTGGAGGTTTCTGCCAAAAAGAATGGACATCCGAAAAAAAATCACATGGCTTCATATGGTTTCAACATGGAAATTGTCGAAGTTTGGATGGTTTGGGGGTACCTCCACTTTAAGAAACCTTCACTCTGAATCATACACATGTTTGCCTCCAGCAAATGATAGATTTTTGCGATATGCATCGAGGTTTGAACCACCCATTCACAAGTTGTAGAAGTTGAAATTCTGAATTGTCCAAGAGTTTCATGGTTCAATACTGATGAACATGAAGCAACTGCTCGGCGTCTCGCCATTTCCGCCAACAGTCGTGGAGTGATCCCAGGGGATGTTTTTTTGGGCCAATTTTTTAGCCGGGCCAACAGGCCAACAGGCCGGGAGTGATGGCCAGGATGGCTTGTTATTGGGTCTGCCACAGTCTGCCATATAATTCCATGATGAAAAATGCTGGGTTCCAACTTGTTGCTCTGAACATGTTCAACTACCCTATCACACCATTCTAGAGATATATAGTTTTCTTTTTCAATACTCTAGGGATTTCAACGGGCCAATCGACCTAGAAAATTGGGTTCTTTTCTCGTTGTACCATAGAGAACCTGTGCATTTTGGGAGGTTGATCACTTTGCCCCATAGCCCATACTGGTATGCTCCCGACAATTACTGGCTGAAGTCGGGTGTATGTGTGTGTATCCCTGGAGGCATTCCTCTTAACTAGATAAATCAGAATTTTTCACCTAGATCTATTTGAAAAATTTGAACATTTGGGGATATATAGTTACCCCAATCCGATCATCATGTGATGTCGCGATGTGAGGCCCTTGTAATTTATCCAGACTCGTGAATACGTAATTGAATTAAATGATTTATACTCCGGTTACCAACCAAACACTAGATTCATGGATCATCCCACCAAAAATTGGGGCAACACAGCCCTCATGTGTTCAATGGAGAACCGTATATGTATGGGGTCGGAGGACGATTTTCATCTTGGATCAATTCCATGTGAACTTTAGGGTCTGATAAGCCGAAGGCCACCAGTGTTTAGTCGTACTCGGGTATTCATCCAAGTTTAACCCAGATATTTACACATGCTTGCTGGTTGCATCAGTGTAATCCCCACATTTTCCTAATTCAATCATGTTAAATCCGGTGAAATTTATATTCTTGGGGGTTCAAAGCACACTTTTTCAAGCTTGATCCATCTAAAACCAACAGGTTGCCAAAGCACTGGGCTGTCGTCAAAGGCTCGACTTGCCAAGCCTCAGTGGTATCGTAATGGGATTCAACCAGGGGGTCGAAACTAGCCTCTGGTAAACTCATAGTTTGCTATTGAACATGGCCATTGAGTTGGTCGATTTACCCATGAATAGCATGGTGATTTTCCATGGTTATGTGGCTGTTTGCCAGAGGGTAATGGGTCATCATGGGGGATATATTGAATTTATAAAACCAACTGGTTGATAAGCAACTAGAATGGGGATAGAATTATATAATAGCTAATGGCAATATATAACCAATGGATTGAGAGTTGGTTGATATAAAGATAAGCATTGGGATGGATAACTAAATCATATTATATAAACATATATAAACAACTAGAATCCCACTATTCGTTTAATAAATACATCACCAATGGTTTCTATCCCCATATTCGTAATGGACCTTTACCAACTAGAACGTGGATACCACGGGACGCCAAATATATAACTCATCATTTTACCATCTGGTTATGACTAACAGTTCGCCATGGACAATCCCAACCATAAATGGAGGTTTAGTTAGCTGGGAAAATCATCTATTTCGATTAGGGCCATCTATACCATGGCTAACTGTTAAATAACTAATGAGGGTATATTTAGCTGCGTCTGAAAACAGGTGATTTATGGTGATGTAACCCCCCAAATATTTAACCAATCTCTTCAACTTTTGCCATGGGAAATATTGAGAAAACGCTGGCTTGGGGGTACACCATTTTCAGACAGACCCGTATGATAATCCAGTTCTATATGGAATATTAACGAATATCATTCGATAGATTGGTTTGCTATGTGAGTATAGGCAATAAACATGTAGAAACCACTTGCAATACCTGGGATGCACATCCAAGAGTGAATCGATAAAACAGGCGAAGAAGACAAGAATAAACAGCTATCTCGATTGGCCAAAACCAGTATCTTTATTGATTTTCTACCCGGTCCATCCCGGTTCTGTATTGAAATCAGAGCTTGTGACCTTCGTAAACACCCATTAATCATACCCCCAATCTTTGAGGGTGCCTTGATACTTGATTCATCTTGATTCCATGCCTGCCTCTCCCTGTTCGGCACTCAAATTCCAAATGCGGGCAGAAACTAAATTTTCCAGCATTTATTGGGGCAGCTGGCGGTCGGGCAATTGAAGACAACAAACTGAAGCGTCGAACTTTTTGTGGGAATTGTAATTACTATGAAATATTATGCCAGATTAGGTATGTTTCAAAATGTGAAAATATCCAAACCCTTGTTGGTTCATGATTTCTTTGGGATGATACTATCATTTATTGGGGATGGTCGTCCGTTTTCACTGGGAATCCCGTTCCTGACCAAGCAGGTTTTATTGGAATGACATGTTGATAAACCCTTGTAGTTTTATGTAGTTTTGTATTCCCATGGTATTCCCATGGTATTCCCATTATATTCCCATGCTTTTTATCTCATCCCTCATTCAACTTGGCCTTTTCTTGTCGTGCCCATGTGGTGCTCAAATTGATTTTACCAACATGATCACTTCGTCGTCTGTCTTTGTGAGCCTTGAATCATCCCCAAAATGGCGGGTCAATGAAATTTCGGTCATGCAGATATCAACTGGGATATATTCATATATTCATATATATATATATATAAATGCAAAAATAATAATAATCATCCCTTATATATGTATATACATATTGTATGTATATATATATATAGTATTGTATTGTATTGCATTGCATTGTATTGCATTGTCTTGTATTGTATTGCATTGTATTGTACTGCATTGCATTGTATTGTATAGTATTGCATTGTATTGCATTGCATTGCAGTGCATTGTATTGCATTGTATTGCATTGTATAGTATTGTATTGCATTGTATTGCATGTATTGCATGTATTGCATGTATTGCAAGCATTGCATATATTGTGTGTATTGTATGTATTGTATGTATTGTGTGTATTGTATTGTGAGTATTGTGAGTATTGTGAGTATTGTGAGTATTGTGTGTATTGTCTGTATTGTATGTATTGTATGTATTGTCTGTATTGTATATATTGTGTGTATTGTATGTATTGTCCGTATTGTCGGTATTGTCTGTATTGTCTGTATTGTCTGTATTGTATTGTATTGTCTGTATTGTCTGTATTGTGTGTATCGTATGTATTGTCTGTATTGTCTGTATTGTCTGTATTGTATGTATTGTATTGTCTGTATTGTGTGTATCGTATGTATTGTCTGTATTGTCTGTATTGTATGTAACTGTATTGTCTGTTTTTTCTGTATTGTCTGTATTGTCTGTATTGTATGTATTGTATGTATATATTATATATATATATGTATAAACATACCGTATGACATGCCCATGCTCCAAGCAACATGTGAGGATCTCAGAGACTCCAAAGGTTTTGGCCTTGGATAACTCGCCCAGGTTCTGGATGGCGCTTTGTCGTAGGGGCTCGTGCATGTCATGCCTCGCGTCGCTCGATCATCCCGTGGAGATTGGGTTTTGTTCCCATGGAACATCACCATGCTATTAATAGGTAAACCATCTATAAATGCGCCATTTCCCATGGACATATTTTTCTATATGATATATACATATACATATATATATATATAGATATAGATATTATAAATGAACATCTACATTTTTTTTCATTCGATTTTCCATTGCTATGCTTGATCACCGGAGAAATCGACCATAAAGTTGAGGACCATTATGTACTGGTTGGCAAATGGGGATTTCTGTGATGGATGATGACACTCCAAAAATTTTCGATCAACAGCGGTTTTATAGTCATGGTTGCTGCCCACTTACCAACTGGGATGCGCGTGCAAGAAAGGACCGAAACCGGTCACCAATGGGTTCTGTGAGCTACCGACTAATGCGGGAACCCCAAAAAGGAATCAGGGACTCAAAGTCCATGATGTCTCAACATTCAGAAGCCCACCGTTTCCTGAGGGTTTTCATCCCAGAGAAGTAGCCTAGAGCTGCAAACTACTTCGCCGAATATCTTTTGAAGCCAAGATGTACCCTCTGGTAATTTAACATAGCTATAGAAAATCACCATTTTTAATAGGTAAACCATCTATTTCTATGGGCCATCTATACCATAGCTATGTTAGTTTACCAGAGGGTAAGTGTGACTGCTGGAACTCGCAGTAACTAGCACTGGCTATGCTTGAGCCCACGTTCATTTGGGCTTGTCAAAAGTGAACCAGATGGAACCCCACAATCCCATAGAGTCTATCATCCTCTTCAGAAATCCACATGGCTTCTTTTTTTGGTATCCCGGTACCCTCTGGTTATGTCAAAATAGCTATTGAAAATGACCATAGAAATAGTGGATTTACCCATTAATAGCATAGTGATTTTCCATAGTTATGTGGCTGTTTACCAGAGGGTATCCCCCATGTTGAGACACACCCAAATATGATATTGCTGGATATCCCACTCTACCCCACTACATCCCCACCATATATCCATCACATCCCCGTTGCTAGGACAATCACTTGAGCCAACAAGGCTTGATCTGTCACCCTGCTGAGCCATTGACGAAAAAAATGTCGCAAAATGCCAACTTGCAGATTCAAAGGTAAACTTTCAACTTTCTAAAGTTACTTAGGTAAGTTTTTTCCCAGCTTGGTTTGATTGTTTGATCCATCGGAAGGATATTGGGCTTTTGGACCTTCCCATTTGATACATCTTCATGGTTTGTATCTCCAAAACTTCAAGATCTTTCAAAGAATCCACTGGGCAAAGTACTGTATATGTTTGTCAAGATTTCGGGTGGCAAAGCTCGTGAGCCAAACTTCAGGCAAGCAACGTATAGTCCCTCAAGAGTCTCCTGAGTTTCAGCAGCTGAAAATCGCGGAACAAACAGGACTTCCCGGGCTTGGTGGTTTGTATTGGTTTGTTGATCCCCGGGTTAAAAGCTCAACTTTTAAACTACTAAAACTCCTCCGTCATGTCTGGCTATCATGAGTTATCGTGCATCCAGTGAGAGATCTTGTGCACAATCAGGTCGCCCCAACCATTTGAACGGACGATCTGCACACGTTGGGGAAGCTGTTACTTGTCGTCAGAATTCTACGCGTTGATGGATGTTTTCTTGCAGTGAGGGACTCCCAAGATAAGGATGGTCCCCTACAAAGAATATATTTCTTTGGCCAAGATTCAGCAGTTACGATACTTCAAACATCCCAACAAAAAACGGCTTAATTAGTCGTTTCAACCCATCCCAAACAAAGTGGGACAAGTATGACGAAAAGTTCCATATAATCATATACTTGAAGCCACCATCCAGATATTCATGCCATGTGTCCCAAGTTCCTCAAGTTTCTTGATTTCCTATGCCATTTTCATCAATTTTCCTGGATCTGCTCCAGCAGATCTTCGCGTTTCTGCTGGATTAACCCAAAATCTCCCCAACTCCTCGGCAATATCCAAGGAAAATCATCAGAACCCCGGCAGCCGGGGTGCAAAGTTTCGGAGTTTCCCAAGGGCTTCTCCGCCTTGGCCCATGCCATCAAGGCTTTCAAGGCCTTGGTCCGCTCAGCCACCTTCGCATCACTATGCCTGGGGTACAAGGGATGTGGCAACGGCTGAAACTCGCAGCATTGCCCAGTCCAACCTTAGTCAAGTTGACCGTCGGGCCTTGGGGATTCATGGTGTGGCTTGTGGCTTGTGGGTCCCCATGTCAGAGTCCAAACATAGCTACCCTCTGGTAATTTGTTACATAGCTATTGAAAATGGCCATAGAAATAGTGAGTTTTCCCATAAAACACATGGTGATTTTCAATAGTTATGTGGCTGTTTACCAGAGGGTAATCTAAATTACTATGGATTGGTGATCATCCCCTAATCGCATGGCTGGAGCGTGGTAAATCTGGTGGGATTAGGGGTCTTCAAAGCTTTGATCTCTTCATCCGGGTTCGTCCGGCATCAAGCCCCTTGGACCCGGTTGGTGGGACCGCTGTCCCAGGTAACCTGTGGCAACTTTAACCCATGAATCCAAGTGAAGAGACTCCATAGAGTATACAACATTATACAACTGGCTTATTTCAGATGATTTTCAGGTGGTACCCACTTACTGGTTCCTTTTTTTCCGCACGGGCCGCATGAAGTTTCATCCAATCCTCCCGTCATCAAGGAGCTGTTCTTGTAGTAGCTCTTTCCCTGCATGCCCCAGCCGGGAGGAACTACTTCCACCCAATCAGGAGGCAAATGCATCCGATCCTCTGCAGGTCGACACCTCAGCGTGCGTTAAGCCAATTTTCGGCTTCCCAGTGGATAGAGAGACCCGAAAATCACTGAGTTTTCTCAAGACTTCTTAAGACATCACCCCCTGCAACGATAGAAAAACATCATCTGACAGATTCTCAAAGTATTCTGTCAGATGATAGCAAAAAAAACTGCTTGGGATTGGGATCTCACATCAATGGCACACATCAATTATCACCACTTTTCACAGTAACACTTAACAGTCGAATGCTCCGTGTTTTTTCGGCCACATTCGTGGTGCCACTGCTTCGTGGTGCCACGGGACAGGCCCAGATCTTCGGGGTCGGGTCTTGGTCGATGAATGATGGAAATGATAAAAGGTTCTCCTCCAAGACGATACCTGACCGTAACAACTGACGTTTTTTTGAAAGGGAAAAAAACCATGGAAAAAACCATGCCATGGGATGTTCCAAAAATCGATTTACACATGTTAACATCCTACTAAGATAATCTAAGATATAGTGGCAAAATACATTTTCTATCTTTTAATTGGGTTGCTTTAGATTCTGATCCGCAGGGTTCACAACGATTCCGATCCAGTTTCAAGTGCTCAGCCGCTGTTTATGGCTACTTCTCTCTGGGATCTGGGGTACAAATTCATTGTGAAAGCATGTTCAGAACCACACCACGTGGATTTCTTTCTTTCTTTGGGGCCTCAAAACCGTGGGCTTCCATTTCCCACAAGGTGGTGGCCCCTCAGTTCTGTGAACGTTTTTGTTAACCTCCGTGAAGTAGAGTGAGTTCTATCATGTTCTATCCCCCATTCATCCATTCATCAAGCCAAGTTATTGGATGACTTATGTGACCACAAACTGGTTGCGATTCCGAATTGGGGCACCACCCTGCAGCGCAAAAGGCGCGCAAAAGGCGCCCGGGGCCGCGCCTGCGAACCAAATTCCAAGCACAGGTGGGAACTGACGTCTCTGAACGAGGTGAAGAACTCACCTGGAAGAGGTGAGGTGACGGGGGTTGCCCATGGCACCCGTTGATGGGCTGTGTTTACAAAATGGGGCATATCTCCTAAATGCCACGAAGAGTGGTGAAAAAAACAGGCTTTAAAATCTTTAAACCTTCAAATCAATGGAATATCAGTGGTTAAATGTGGTTAAAATCTTTAAATCAGTGCAATGGAAAAGCTGACATCAGGATTCCTCAGCTAGCCATCAGATCGGGCATCCCATGGGACCCATTGGGACCCATTGGGATCGTGCCTCAATGCCCCCCACACGGTGCACGAAGGACAGAGGCGAAATGCCGTAGGCGGCAGCTTGACTTTTGGGAATGACCTCTGTGATGAAGCCTCGGCTGCGTGGCCACGTCACTGGCCGCATTTTCATTGGAGAATCGGCTGGAAAGATCTGTGGGGTGAGTGGATTTTTTAGATGGAGATACAAAGATACAGTAAAAAAAAAAATCAGTAATTATAGTACAAAATAGATGATAATATATGTATAGTTGTATATTCTACACGTATACACGTAGTATAACTAGTTTCCTGAAATGATATGCCATCACGAAATCATACGCGGATGATTACCTATGGAAAACAAACAGTTGGCACCCAATTTCAAGCAGGTACGGCGTTGCCAAAACTTTAGACCCCCAATGCACTGATGCACTGTGTTGTGACCTTCAGAAATCTTTGGGAAATGTTATCAATGTGGCAAACCCAATCATACAAAAGACATCAAAAGACACAGAATTCACAGTAAGTAGTACCATTTGGGGGTCAGTATGCAGCACACTCAATTGGAGTTCGCTGTTGGGCTTACCATACTATGCGCCATTTGGTGGCAGTTTTCTCTTCGCCTGAGGTTCCCTCCGCGAAAGGGAGATGGATGAAAACTTAAGGGAAATGGCTGACCATCGCAGAAACGTCGCAACGACCCCATTTGACACCCCAAAATGAATCCCTAAAAAGGTCAAGGATCACAAGCCATTTCCTGCCTCTTTTCTATTCACTTTTTGAGCTTTGCCCAGTTTGTTTGGAAGGAATTTCCCCGAATTAGGCCACAACTCCGCGTGTTCAAAGCGCTCTCAAACCGCGAAGCCGTCTTCTGTCAAACACATGCCAATGGATTCTGCTGGTCCAGGCTTAAAAACGTACTCCTCACAGCAGCTTCAGGACTTACACAGACGCCCTGACCTACAGATTTTCCAAGAGTCAGGTGAAGCACCAAACATCTTCAAAGTATTCACACGTGCTTCCCTATTATTCCACTAACATGCCATTCATACTCAATGATAATTATTCTGGTTTTTTTCTCTCCATTCAGATATCCCGTTTTTTCCTGACTAGAATTCCAAAATGTAATCGGCTGCATCATTGGTCCTGTTCTGGACCATTCGTTGACTTCTTCGCTGGATACGCTGCAGACACTTCGTGTCCCTTCCAGTAGCATGGAGCCTCGACTCGGCGAAACCAAGCTGGGAAGGGACAAGAAAACCTCCCATTTGCCCTCTGGTAATTTGTTACATAGCTATTGTATAGATGGCCATTTATAGATGGTTTACCTATTAAAAATGGTGATTTTCCATATAGCTATGTGAACGTTTACCAGAGGGTAAAAACTACAGAGAACCATGGATATCCCAGTAAAGATAGGAAGGCTTCCCTGTAAATTCCTGAACATCCAAATCTGGGAAACCTCTGTTTGTTGGCCTGGCAACTCTGGTGGTTTGCCAGTTGCTCCCTAAGTCAGTTTAACTTCTAGTAAAACTATGTACCCTATAGTAAATAAACATAGACCTTGGAAATCACCAATTTGTAATTGAAACTAATCTTCCAACCCCTATCTGCCAGGGTCTATGTTAATTTACCAGAGGGTAAAACTTATAACCAGTACCTAGTGGATCCCATCATTACAGTATTTACTCACCATTTCTAGTGGCTCGATCCATCCAACCTCCAACACAGAACTCGTTGCGGCTCAGACACCTGATTTTTCTTGCTCCAGCCTAGATCCTTGGATCTGCTTCAAGTGGCAACAAAAAATCTCCCAGTCGATTCCGAATTTCTGGTGGCTTAACCAATGGAAAATTCACAGTTTGCGAACTGGAAAATCACCATTTTTAATAAGTAAATCAACTATTTCTATGGCTATCTATACAATAGCTACGTTAGTCACTACCAGATGGCAACCAATGGGAACATGAAAAAAAAACGTTCGACTCAACGTCTGTCAAGGCATCCCAATTCGGCGGTGGAAATCGATAGACGCGGACCCGCTCGCTTTTGCCGGTCAGATCCTCCGTCCATTCGGCACCGCCGGATGCAAAAGCGATCTCCGCCGCGAACTCATTCACAAAGACCTCGGGAGTGCATGACACCAAAAACATGTGGGGTTTCAAACATCATGACATAGGTTCTTAGGTAAATCGGATTATAACTATAACAAGTAGATACAAGTAGGGTCTATGGTGGACATAGAGCTGAGAGAGGGTTATAAACCAATTTATGATCTGCCGTCACTATCAAGGCTGGTTTTTTGTTGAAACGGGATCACATTCATGTCTTTCAAACCACCAGCAACTTTGATGGTTAAATACATAATACCCTCTGGTAAACAGCCACATAGCTATTGAAAATGGCCATAGAAATAGTGGATTTTCCCATAAAAAATGGTGGATCTTTCCATAGTTATGTTAAATGACCAGAGGGTACCACATAGCATTTGCCAATGCCTGAAGGTGTCTGAATCTCAAGACCGTGACTCACCCATTTCACCACGCTTAACTACTTGAGGCACGCAGGAGAGCACCAAAAACAGGTTCAACCAACCTGCTTCGAGGATGTGAAACATTTTCTACATATCTTTACCAAACAAAGATGTCCAATCATCCACCATGTGGAAAACTCTCTCCATATAACGGTCTACATGAGAAACATCTTTGGTTTAATACGCTTTAAAGACCATAATTAAATCGAGATTCACCAGCGAAAACATGGCTTCATATGGCTTTGGACCATTTTCTCCAAATTCCATCCCCAGCAAACCTGTCGTTTTTTTCAGCAACATCGGTAAAAACCGCCAATGAATCCATTGCGAATTCCACGGCAACACCTCCGCGAAGTCCACACGGACGGGTGACGAGATCGTAGAAAACTTGTGGCCCGCAGTCGCCGCACTGATCTGCAATGGCGCCATTACACCTTGCAGAAAAGTTGAGACCCGGCTAGACGTTCAACTTTCACTGGGAGATCTGCATGTATATGCAATTGTGTACATATTCATATAATTATATATAGACAAATAAATAATATGATAGTCGTATGCTGTATATATATAATATCACACACACAGTATATATATATACACACATAATTATATACATATGTACACACACACAATTTAATGTCGATATAGTAGAAAAGTATTCATTTAACATGAGTAAACGTTCAGTAGGTGTCTGGCTACCCAGGTTTCTTAAAGAGGGGATGGCCTGAAGCTCTAAAAGGTTACCCTTTCAAGTTTTCAGATACCTGCAATGAGGATGCTATTGACATTATCAACCAAAACTGGTTGGTGGTATACCTACTTCTCTGAAACATATTAGTTAGTTGGGATTATTATTCCCAACTGAATGGGAAGTCATAAAATTCATGTTCCAAACCACCAACCAGAAAATGCGAGTATGAAACCATCATTGGGATGCATCCTGACCCAAGCATAGATCGATTGAGTCCAATGTGATCGAAAACCACATTTGTGTTTTTCCGTAGCTCCGTGCTGCAATAGGGATCTACTATACCCTACAGATGGTAGCCTTGCTACTGTACAATCAGGATCAACAAGAAATTGCACGTTCGAAACTTGGAACATGCGATGCATTGAAGAATACCAGCTGACCAAACAAATATGATTGAACCAATGACTTTCGACATCAGCAGTTCCTCCATTGGAATAGCTCAAAATTCTTGAAGTCCTAACCTGGATCCTGAAGTGCAACTATGTCCAAATGTGTGGTTGGTTTGGTACCCAAATTTCGAGCTGTACCCCTATTGGACAATGTTCTACAGGCCACCATTGCTGAGATCTTCATCAAAACACATCGTCGGTTGGAAGATCCAAGGGTCCAGAACTGCTCATAGTCTGGACGGACGTCTCTAAAAACTTTCTGTACCAGAAAAAACATTAATACACATGACTTGACCCAATCTGTCTCAGGGATTGTAACTTCACCAATCCTGGGGTTTTCAGTTTTCATGTTTAATTCCTTCTGAAACTTCAATGACTGGGTATGTGAGTGAGCAATGTAAACATTGCTCAACCTGGAGTCCCCTACGCCCCAAATGCATCCAAATGCCCCAGGCCCAGTGGCGTCCCGCCAAGTCCGGTCCAGGCACCAAACCAAAGACATCTCTTCCCGACCTCCTTGCTTCTCCAAATCGGCTACACGCAAGACTAAGGAGTGGATACCTCAGTCCATCACAGCCGCTGTGGTCTGAAGAATCTGTAGCTGTCAGGCTGAAGCTTTACTGAATTCCTTGCTTTCCGCGGGGCCAGCTCGGTGTTTGAGTTTAATAAGTTGAAATAAATGGGTGACCACATAGTGTCTTGTTTTCTCACCTCAGAAATTCGCTTGGTATCCAGTGCGGGATCATCTTTGCATATATTTGCAATCCGCTGTTTGGCTTTGTCTGACAGAAGGGCATCCGAAAATCTCATGGTTTATTGTCATTTTCCCTTAGATGAAATTCACTGTGTATGCTGCATCCCCCCATTGGACAAACAAGGAATAACAAGTATGGACAAAGATCGCATGACCTTTAGCCAGGTCAACCTCCTGCTAAACATGGGGGTTTCCATGGTACCCCAATAGATGGTTTATTTCATGGAAAATCCCAAACAAAAATGGATGATGGGGGGTACCCCCATTTTAGCATTTGAGGAACCCTCCATTTCTCAGATAGGTGGTAAACCCATGCCCACAACTGCTAAACACGTGTGCAAGTGTGTGACTAGGCTTTTGCTAGGCCCTGTTAGGCCCTTCCAACGTGTAGGTCGTGTAGGCATTGAACGTGCTAAGGTGTGATTGAATTTATCCAGTAACATTCAAAAAAGGTCCATTGGTGGCTTCATATGCGATTCCTACTCCAAGGCACCAAGCCGCCACTGGCACATCACGAAAAAGTTGATGGTTTTTTGCCATCCCAAAAATATGAATCAACATCCCTCGATCCCAAGATATCCTGAATATATCGGATGGACAACACGAAATTTCAGCTAGAGACAGTGCGTCAAGGCATCTAAATCCTGCGCGCAGATTGAAGGGTAGTGTTGGGTGAGATGGCGACGGATGGCAACGGGTGGCATTTTGGAACGGCTTCTTGGAAAACATCTTCCACACAACAAAGGATACTCTGGTAATTTAACATAGCTATTGAAAATCACAATTTTAATAGGTAAAACATCTATAAATGGTCCATTTTCCATAGCTATGTTAAATTACCAGAGGGTACTTCAACAGGGGAGTTCCAAAGAAAGAGAACTGAACAACTGCGTTAGTGAGATGATGGTTTTTAACACCAGCCATTTAGCCCGTGACACTTGTAGGATTTCTGTTGATAGCTACAACACCTGTTGGATGTCGGGTGGATGGGTGAGCCGGGTGAGCATAAGCAACCTTACAACTGGGGGACCCCATGTTGTAGTATGATGATCCATGCATATGTAAACCCTAGTGCCCTAGTGTTGACAAAAGCACATATGGCCCCCATAAAGGGCATCTGTGGTGCAAAAATCTACAGCCATTCACGTTCTGGCGTGCAACTGGGGTCTTGTGCACACGATAGTTTCGGAACATCCCTGAAACTGCACGTCCCAACAATTGCGTTCCCAAAACGCTCAAAACACATTTTTCGAACTCCATGTTTTACTTCGGAAGGTGATTTTGCTACATTTTGCTTCTGACAAATGCCAGACAAAAAGTCCATTTGGCTATGGATCAAAAGCCTTTGGATTTGGGATGATTTTGGTCAACTTTGGAACATCCAAAATGGAGGCTTCATGTTAACAACATCCTTCATGTGGGTAAAACAATAGACCACCCACTCGACTGGGAATGGTAAACCGCGTAAACCTACTATACCACCTATAAACATGGTGATGACTGGGGGATGGCTTATTATATCTTATTATTGTTTTACCCACATTATATACGCAAAACATGTCCACCATCTATCAAACTCTTGTGGTTCTCTGGCCCTTCAACTTTGACCCATGATATCAGCCTTTTTCAATACCCTGTGGTAATCAAACATGGCTTGCTGGAATGTCCCTTATTTATAGCTGATTTTCCCAATAAAACACTTCCATTTATGGAGGATTTTACCATATTTTCCTATATTTTCCCATGATTTTACCATATTTTCTAGAAGATTTTCCGTTGACAGCCACGTTTGCACCGCCCGCGTTGTGACGCGATCAACGTCTCCGGGTCCAGCTCGCCCTGATCATCGAGACGCTCTTTGGCGGCCAGCAGGCGGCAGGGACGATTCAGGTCGCAAAGAAATCGGAAATATCCTGAGAGAAAGGGTGATTTAATGGGGATTTAATGGGGATTTCATGGGGATTTGATGGAATCATAATATTATTCCATTCTATTCCAGAAAACATATTCCATTATATTCCAGTATATATTTGATAAACACATATTCCATTGATATTCCATGAAATATATCCACTATTATCCACTTTAATATATTCCATCAAATATTTCATTATACATGAGACGATCTGGTGAGTTCATGGTGATTCATTTTTTTTTAAACAGAATAATGGGATTATAATGGTTGGTGGTTTAATGGTGATTCATGGTGATTTAATGATGGTTAATGATTATTAGTGATGGTTCCAAACCAAGCTGGTTGGTGGTTGAGCCCTACCCCTCTGAAAAACGATGGAGTTAAAGTCAGTTGGAATGTTAGTCAGTTGGAATGATGATTCCCAACTGAATGGAAAAATAAAATTCATGTTCCAAACCACCAAGCAGCAAGCATCTGGAGGTTTCCAAAATCATTGGGATGGGTCAAGTTACCTATGAAATTGCCATATGACTGGCGAGAATTTAATGGTGATTATCCTCCAAGTTAATGGGTTGATCCATGTTGATCCTATATCCTCCAAACATCTGGAGGTGTCCAAAGTCATGGTGAGTTACATCATATCATGGTGAGCTGATGGTGATTGTCATGGTGATTGTCATGGGATTATCATGGGCAATTATCAAGATAACATAGAAATAACATTATAGTTAGTTATGTTATAGTTATAGTTAGTTAATTATACATATAGTTATATATAACATGACTATTATCAATATATGGACCTATAATGTTTAGTGGGATATGATCCATATAGGTCACTAGATGTCACTAGTGAATTTCTCAGTAAGAACGAGAAATATGGAGGTTTCCCAAGTCATGGGCGTCATGGCTACTCCAAGCTATTGCTTATTGTCAATGGGAACACCAATGGTTTGGGGTGGATGCTGTTTATCATATTTCAGACATATAGGCGAAACATACATTTCCTAGACCATCTAAATTTAGGACAATTATCAACTCTCAATATATACTATAGTGAAATTGTCAATTGATTTAGGGCATCTCACATAGGTGATGAGCTATCAATTATAAAGGGTGATGTATCTGAGAACTCTCAATTGCATATCACCATTTATCTATGGTGATCTGCCACCCTTCAGCATCTTGAAATAGATAGCACGGTGAATCAATCATCGCGATTTTAGTGCGATTTTACAAAATCTTTTTGTGGATTACTACAACTTATCTCCGATTTTACCAGAAATTTGGGTAGTCTAAACATGTCTAAACCTATTTTGCAAAGTGAAGGCTTTCTGGTTTTATTCCTGGGGATGACTATCCAAGCATACTGGTTTTTTATTAATGGGGATTTGTCCAACCACCCAGATCATTCCCACTCTGGGTGCTTCAGTTACGTGCTGAACACTATCAGAAGCCGAGCAAAAAACAGCATCAAGTCAGGGAGCTAAACAAAAGTCATTGCACCCTTACGCTATCTTAACAGTTTTAACATCATCCTTTTTTGGCAACATCTTGGGCTCATGAAATCACGGCAAAAAAAAACCACTGGCCCCATCGCCGGGCCCCTTTGCCAAGGGACTCAAAAGCACAGAATTCCAAGCCTCCAAATGGGCTTTGGTGACTGCTCGCAGAGCACAAATGCTGGGCAGGTCCCAAAAGAGGCTGCCTCGGCTGGAGTTTTTGAGTTTTTTTTTCCCGGGATCTTCCTGCGATATATTTAGATATTTATATCAATGTAGATATGTAGATATGCATATAAGATTACATGATTAAGTAATATTAAGTGTATATAATTGTAGGTAATATTAATATATAATATTCAGTATGTACATACTATCAGCGTTTTTGCAGTTCAATTTTGCATTATTTTCACTCAACCAACTTGCAAAGAAACTGTGCGATATGTTTGAAATCTCTTTCAGGAGTGATCTATGAAGCGGTGTTTGTTTGAATCTCACTTTCAAGGGATCCAATGGAAAACATGTACATAAACTACTGCCAATACGCTCATGCGTCATCCGCACACAGAATTACAAATCTCAACTTAGAAATAAACCATCATTCTGGGCATCATTAACCATCTTGGGGATGATTTAATGATGGTCCATATGGAACCCTTAATTTGGGTAATCAAATCATAGTCTTGGGGATGATTCCATATAATTACCTTGATTCCGCATCATTTTATGGTGACCTCCTTGTGAAGTCCCCACAAGAAGCCCAAATGATTCTGGCCCCAAGCTCGCTCACCATGTTACCATCACTGTTGCAGGGCCAGCTGGCCCAATTCCGATCCATCTATACCATGTGTCAAACTACCACGCACTCACCTTTTAAACTCCATAAAAACGCGTTTGTAACCTGTGAGACAAATCTGATACATATGGGGTCTGAAACTGGTGTACACCCCCAAGTGCCATGAAAAATGGGGAAACATGAGGAAACTGATGATCAACCATCAAGATTTGGGTCCCTGCTTCGTGGTTGCGACAAATCCCCCAGCCGGTCAAGTGAGGTTCATCCAAAATAAGCCACGGACAACCCAAAAAAAAAGACCTCAAAAAAATATACCCGAACTACCAACCAGGTACATCATTATCATCATTATCTGGTTGGTGGTATACCTACCCCTCTGCAAAATATGAGTTCGTCAGATTGGATCATCATCCGAACTATTGGGGAAAATAAAATTCATGTTCCAAACCACCAACCAGTTATGGTATATCTCATTTTTGGCTGCACCAAGATGCCATTGGCCGCGAGATTCACCACCAAATCCATTGGCAGCGAAAATCGCAAGGCTCGTGCGGCGCCCAAAAAATCTGGTTGGCAGGTCTCAAAAGTTGGTCAACTGAAACACATAGTGGAATACTCAACAATAGCTGGTTGGTGGTTTCAACCTACCCCTCTGAAAAATGATGGAGTTCGTCAGTTGGGGTCACGACATTCCCAACTGAATGGAAAGTCATAAAAAACATCTCCCTGGAAATCTCGAGAAAACCAATTCCCAGAGAATGCAGTGGAGACATGTTGAGAATGCACCATCTTTAACCTGTCCTAGCACCGTGTGCGTGTTGTTGGCATTCTTCCTATGTGGAGCCTTCAGAAAATTTCGGTCTTAACATGGGCATTTCGAGAAAAGCGAAACACCGATGGGATCTCTTGACGAAGTCTTGAAGGGTTGCTGTTCTTGGTTGATCCTGTTCCCTTTCCATCTGTACAAAATAGGCCGCGCACTTCCGCACTAATGGAGAAATTAACGGGGGGTCCCACTGAAAAACACAGAAAGCCACTTTCCAGCACTTTCCTCTCCAATTCGTGTTAGGTTTGAGCCATGGTATGCGAGGACCCAAGGCAAGACTCGCGTCAGCACTACTCCAAACATCAGGGGACGTTCTAAGCTTTCTTGATGACCCAAGCGCATGTGTGGTTCCACTTATTGGATCATTCTTCCAGTTCCTGGGAACATCACACGGCATACTTGGCATACGACAGAAACCAAGAACTAACAGTCGTCATTCCCAACTTCATTCTGAACTGTTTGCAGTAAACCTTTTCTTGCTGGATTGTTGATGATTCATGAGACTGGGCTGACACTTTCAAATGTCTTGATTGAAAATTCGTAATCATCCCCACTGAACAGCCGAGGCTTCCGAAGTCAATGGGATACCCACAACTGTTCAATTTTTTTTTGGTGGAAAATTATGATCAATCAATGGATGTAGCGGGGAAAACCCCAACATTTCAGACCCAAATACTTTAGAATATCTTAGAATCGAAACCACCAGGCAATTGTTTATTTTGCTCCAGCTCTCTGAAGAGACCTCTTGCAATTGCGGCACACCGGGCACGCCTCTTTGGTGATCCCGCTTCATCAAGACTTGGCAAGATTCTTTGCCTTTCCAGGTGCAGGGACTGTGGGAACATCCCCTACTCGCTTGGCCGCTTGGCTTCTGAATCATACTCTACCCTAAACACGGTAGAAGTAGTATGGTTGGATACCAAACAAATTGAACATGGGACAAGAGACTCCAAACCCGCACACCTCTTCTTGGACTAGAGGCTTCAAGTGTTCAAATGTATTTTCGGAAGGCTGAAACATAACATTTCCTCAGTACGAGTATCTGTGCCAAATCAGAACATATATTTCAACCGAAGTCGATATTTCTTCAAGTTGCAGGCGTTCGAAGACTTTGGGATCTTCATTGGTTTATGCACGAACTTCAAAGTCAGATCAAACTGTGAGGAAATTCATGAGGCAACCGCACTTAAATGAACTAAAACTTGTATAGATTTGTAAGTACCAAGTACCTAGATGTATATAAGATTATATAAGTACCAGAAGGGTCTTGAAATCAAATGTGACCAAAAACTCCGGTTCTCTGGGTCTTTGATCCATACCCATCTCCGCCTCGCCAAGAACTCACCCGTTCAAGGACCTTCTGGGCCTCTGTTCCGGTGGTCAAAGTGAAGGGAAGATCCCTAGTCATGTGAGCCCAAAATCTACAAACCCATCGCACCCATCGTTTTCTTCGGCTATGAGTAGCAATTTCAATAGACATTTTCATTAAATGGTCATTTCAAGTACTATTTTTGGGGACCCCGCGAATTGATAAACAGGGGGTACCTTTGCCATCGAGGACAAAACAACACTATCCCGGGAAATTTACCAAGCAGCAGGAGAGGTACATCATATCATCCCCATGTGACATGACATTGTCAATGACATGGGCAATGATCTCATTTGGGGATGGGTCAAAACCCTGGTACCTAGTGAACCCCAAAATAGCTGGTAAATGGATGTTCATCCCACTAAAAATGTATCTATAGGTATTGACCCATACCCATTTCATTCTCGGGTCTACATGTTTTTGTTTTTTCAATCATGCCTAAGTTTGTTAAAGTAGGATGTTCGTCTGACCCTTCTGAAACATCAGTTACAGTAGATATTTCTAGAACTTCCAGAGCTAACATAGTCCAACGTCAAACAGAACCCCGCACCCCATCATGGCCAAATCTTCATGAAGGTCGTTCCCAGCCAAGCTACAGATATGCCCAGTTGGACACACGCCTCAGCATGACAGGGGCCCACTCCGAAGTGGGGTTTTCCAAAGGTGGAAAAATCCTGTTGTTCAACTGGTCATTTTTGAGGGAACACCAATGGTGTGTCAAACTGTGGCAAGGATGTTTTAGGCCAAATAAATAAATAAATATATATATATATTATATTATATATATATAATTAATATTTATGTAATGTAGTCATCCCTGCTTTGAAATAAACGCCCGAAAAACCGAAGATGACTTTCGAAGATGACTGGCCTGGCCAACATCTTTCGGAAACATGAGTGGCATTTCGTGGGATCTAACTGTTAGATGCCAAAGGTGGTGAATATTTTGTTATTCAATCATCATATGGTGAGGTTGTTTGAATGTATTGTACATATTTGAATTTATTTGAATATATAATATATGTACACTAAGGATGATTGAATCACAAGGTGGTTAGTTTGTTATTCATTTCCACTGTATTTCCACCATTTTTGTGGAGTTCTCTGTTTTTCCAGGCCCATGCGCCACTGGCGCCAGTGAGGTTCAGGCTTGGTGCACCTCTGCTTCACACCTGTCAGGTGGCGCGTCAGGTCGCGCGATGTCTGGTGACTCTCCGGAATCCATGGAATCGGCAATGGTTTGACCGCCTGAAAGTAGAAAGCAAGTTGCCACAAAAATCAGGATACCCTCTGGTAATCAAACGTGGCTGGCTGGAAAATCCCCTTTAAATGATTGCAACTGGAGGTATTTTTAGGATTTCGATCCAGAAATGGTGGATTTTCCACTTGCCGCGTTTGATGACCGGAGGGTAAAAGGTGTTTCAATAGCGACAACAGACTTGCTAAGCCCACACTGTGTTCGGGTCCGGTGGAGAAGCTGACATGACACATCTGATACAAAAAGAGACCTTCACCTGCAAAGTGGGGAAAATCTTCTATCCAGAACTCCCTCTCAAATTACCCTCTGGTAAACTAACATAACTATGGAAAATCACAATTTATAGTGGATTTTCCCATGAAAAATTGTGATTTTCCATAGTTATGTTAGTTTACCAGAGGGTACTCCTCCATTTTTTCAGGCAAACATCTTCCATGTCAGGCCCTCCAGATCTCCAGGTCCCTCCAAAAAAAACCGCCGGCGACACGGTTCAAGCCAAAGCATGCCGGCCAGCAACCTCGGAAACTCCAGGGGGAAACACCTGGGAAGTCCAACAATCACCATGGATCCTTCGCCATCGGGATTGAGGATGATCTATTTAAGTGGCTTTACTAATATCATTATGTAAAATATAGGATTTTAAATGATCCTTATCATTTTTTTTGTGGATTTATATTGTTTTCTATAGGATGATCTATATAAATCAACCAATCAACATATTTTGGACAACCAAAGTTGGGGCAAACGGTGAACTCACCATCCAGAAAAAATCACGTCATTGCAGGTTGGTACCACATCTGTGGTTGTTCGAAAACACCTACATTCAACTTCACATGATGTCAACAACCATTCCGGAAAAATAGAAACACGTCACCCGGTACGACGGCATACCATCAATGGACAGAATCCCTACGCTCGATGACTTTCGATGCATGACGACAAGCAAGATTCGAATCCCTTTAGCAAACATAATTTACGTTGTGACCTCGTCGTGAGGTCTCTATAATTCAGCCAGATTACACCCCCAGTGTATCTCCATTAGAATTAAAAGATTATATAATATACCCCAACCATATCTCCGCAAGCAACCATAAGCACAGTATTCTATTATCTATCCTCATGATAAACCCGTCAAAACCAATTTTTCGATACTAGCCATAGCTCTCTCCCTCCCAACGAAATAAACATGACAAACAAATGATCAAAACACATATTTGAACCTCAGTCTGTGCTGGTAAGATTGTCATAACATGTCATAACTTGGATTCGCTTGAGGGACCTCTAAAAGTAAAACATATTACCTTTAGATTTCTAACTGTATTGGGAAAATACACACTCACTTCAAATAAACCCACTATTTTCATTGCCATTTTGGATTTACAACACCCCTAACCATGACTCCATAACAATAATTTTCAATTGTATTCCTGTTGGACTCCAATCAAAATACAAAATACAATCTACTCTTTACCATCCGGTAGTCTAACGTAGCTACGGAAAATCACCGTTTTTTATAGGCAATTTTCATATCTTCCATAACAAACTATCACCAGAGGGGAGTTTCCCCTTTTCTATCCAGACTTCATGGGAGAAATCCTTCTTTTTGACGGATAAAGCCTCAAGTTTCCCCATAAAGTATCCCCAGTATAGTTGGTCGGGTAGACTAGATGTGGAAAACCCATTCAAAAAACATCGTCGATCATTGACCAGGCGACCAAAATGCAGGTCTGTTGACCCAAGCTTGAGTCAAAATGGCCACGCCATTTTGGCAAATATGATTCCGACAACACATTGCGCAAGCTTTCCGCAAGCTCCACGCTTTAGTATTTTCCATAGTTATGTTAGTTTACCAGAGGGTAAAATTCGATGTTGGTTTGCCCGGCAGATTTTCAGCTCGACCTGGGGAAGCCAACTCTAGGAACTGCCTTGCAGCGGGTGGCCCACCACTGCGCTTCTCCAATGGCCTGGGGTGGATCCAGGGTCCAATTCCTGGAAAATCCCCTGAAATTCCCGCTATAAATGGAGGTTTATAGCTGGTAAATGGAGGTTTATAGCTGGGAAACTCCAACTGAATGGTGATGTGTTCTATGATCAAACCAACTATCCAGTGGCGAATGGAGGGAGCGTTTCGGAAGGTTTGGGGTGTCCATATTCCCTACGGGCCATAACATCCATAACCAGCCAGTTGGGCTACGAATAGTGTTTCCCAACCACATGATAGTAAATGGATCCAATCAATGGGACCACAACATCTCAGTGGATGGAGACATCCCCATGTTCAAACGACACATTCCAACGGCATCGATGTATGAATATACCAGCACACTGGATGACATGGGATTGTTGGTGAAACATGGTGAAACCCCTGCGTGATCCCATTGTCTTGGTGGTCCTTATTTTTTGCGAAAAAAAACACAATCCCAAAAGCCCTGATATGAAATACCTCCCTAGAAAGCTTTGTTTAGGTCCTTGGATTCGTTCATTTGATTCATTTGGGTCCCTTGTGGGACTTCTGTGGCTATGTCATCAATTTGGCGATGGTCTTGATCATCCTTTCATCGAGATGGTGATGATATGTCATTGATTCATTGTACCCCAAAATGCATTGCTTGCACAGCGTAGTTATCATATGTTATCATCATTTTATTCAACATGCATAATGCGGCAAACCCGATAGTAAACCTACCATTTGGGGCCGGTTTTTTTCACCACTCAATGATGATCATATTGGGGACGGTCATATTATTGGATTTACCACATTCGTCCACATTAATATGCATAATTAATAGATGACATACGCTAATACAAGTACGGCTATGAAATACAATCGTATTGGTCATATGATATTAGTACACACTATGATTCATACTTCAACTGGCCATTTACTAAGCATTGCCATCTAGTATCACATGATCAACTATCAGTTTTATGGTTTTGATATGGCTATGGATCAATACCTATTAATACAATTTTTACGGGGGAATGAACATCCATTTACCAGCTATTTTGATGTTCACCAGGGGTACAAGGTTTTGACCCATCCCCATATGAACTATGATCAACTGGCCATTTACTAAGGCCACACCGCAGCTCCGCCATGCTCCACCTCTGCCAACCTTTGGGCAAGGCCCTTCCGTTGGCCTCAACCTCCAGGCTTTGGAGTCCTGCACGGATAAGGAAGGGGCCTGGTTGCCGGCCCACTGCCATAGGTTTTTTTAGTGATCAATGGTGATTTAATGGGGATTTTATAGGGATTTATATAATTAATGGGGATTTCATGGTGATTTAGTGGTTTTAGATGGTTTATAGTGATGTTTTTGAATGATCAAATCATGGTTTTTGAATGATGGAGGTTTAGTTTGCAGAATCGAGCTGAACGGGGAATCTTCCTGGTTATTTGACACTTTGCTATGGTATAGATGGCCCAGAATCCATAGAAATAGATACATATAATGACTTGCCGTTTAAGAACATGGTGATTTTCCAGTTTGCTACGTTTACACCATAAGTTGAGTTAGAATAAGAAGTTGACCCAATGTTTGAAGCACAACTTTAGAAATCTCATACTAAGACCCAATGGTTGTTCAAGATCCAACCTTTTCATGGTGGTTCACCACTGGGATTCTATGGGATTCCATGGGATTCCCACCGGGATTCCCACTGGATTTGAATCTTTACTTTCTCATTTTGATAGCTGGATGGTTGAGAGATGTTGAGAGGTACCCCCATGATGATTTTGGAGACCTCCATCTTTGGGCAACACTGACTTTCCTAAAGTTCACCCCAGATCTGTCAGTCCAAAAAGTCCAAAGATTCCGAAAACGGACCTCTAGGGCCCCGGGGATGCATCATGTCCAGAAAAAAAATTCGTCGCGGAAATTTATCAAAAACCATGAGATTTTGTGAGAAACTGTCCGACCAACTCACCAAACTGACTTGCGAAGATGATTCCCAACTGGATATTAAAAAAATTGTCAAAAAAACTCGTGTATTCCCAAATCCATTGGATTAGAATCATTACAAAAATAACCATTTAGGGGTATACCGGTATAATGGTATACCCCATTTTCAGACGCAGCCATATGATGCCATATGATCATTTTAAGGTTTCCCCCAGCGAATTCCTGAGGTGACCAACCCTTCAGCCTCCACTTACCACTGGTTGATGGATTTGTTTGGTGGATATTGGTGGATTAACTTGTCATCCCATTGAGTGATAGTAAACGCATCAGCCAGTCATTTCTAGCACGGAAAAACCACCTTAGAAATTCATTCATGGATTGTAGTTATCCTTTGGGCTAAACCAATCAGTGTAGGCCTAAATCATACTGTCAACCAACATGGGGATTTCTGGGCATTTCTCAGAATTCCCTGGATTCCCATTCGTCACAATCTCCAATAAACCATCAACATCCATCAACCGTATAACCTCTTATAATTATCCAACCATAGATGGCATAGATTATCATAGATGGTTTCTGAACATCTTTTTGCTTTGGAAAAACACTGACATGAAACAACACGTGTTTTTTACTGGTTGGACCCCCATATTTCACCAACCAGCAGCTACTGCCACAAGGAGTGGTACATTTTTCATGCGCCTTCTTGTAATCCACGGCGCAAACGTGCGCGCAACTGCGGATCCTGTCCAAAGATCCAAAAACCGGTGTGCAATTGGAAGTGGTGGGCATTCACTGAACAAACGATGTGCAATAATATTTATACCATATAATAACATTATCAGTTATCAATATTTGGAATCAACTCCTCCCACAAAATATCAGGAATATGCTTGGACGTGTCCCAAGAGTGTAATTGCTTGTTGGCATATTATCCCAGCTATGGATTGAGATATGCGAAAAGTATATCCTCTCCTTGCCGCTTCTGTCCACTGAATCCTTGACTTTTCAATTTCAATCTATTAAAGTATGACTCAGTATGACAGTATTCCCATGTTTGTAATATTTTTTTGGTCACTTCTATCCATCTATCCAGTTGAATCCTCTACCCTCTGGTAACTTAACATAGCTATGGAAAATCACCATTTTTAATGGGAAAACTTACTATAAATGGCCATTTTCAATAGCTATTTTGACATAACCAGAGGCTATTTCTCCTGGTGAAGTCCCCACAAATTTTCCCCAACAAAACCGGACTCACATCCCATCGCACCAGCATCTCGGCGTCAACCAGAAGAGTGGCCAAGGTGCTCATGACGTCAGCCTTTTTTTTGGGGGGAAAGGACCCAGATTTCTGGAGAGGATTTTCCATGAGTTTCCTACGCTTAATGCGTTCATTAATATGTTAACATTCGTATTTCGACTTCTTTTTTTCCGTCTTGGTATGTAATGATCATGTATAATTTGGATAAATACTCATAGTAAACATTGGCGCCAGACTTATTATCTATAAATGTTCGATGTATAGTACTTAGCCAGCAAAACAGATTTTAGATTCTCTTTGCAATCTACCCTCTGGTAATTTAACGTAGCTATTGAAAATGGTGATTTATAGTGGATTTTCCCATTGAAAATGGTGATTTTCCATAGCTATGTTAGTTTACCAGAGGGTACCAGGATTTTGCAGGACATTATTTTGGAGTCCACTTTTCTGCATGGACCATCTATATCATCTTCGCCAGGGGGCTTTCATCGTGATGTTTGTAGATTCGGCATGTCCCGTTTATAAATCATTCATGATTCATAGCCACCAGCATGATTTACTGGTTGGTGGTTTGAACCATCTTGAAAAATATTAGTCAATGGGAAGGATTATCCCATATATTATGGAAAATAAACAATGTTTGAAACCACCCGCATGATTTACCACATGGCGAGGGGAACACCATATCTTCCAATTTAAGATGCTTCGAAGATGTTCGAAGTCACCCTCTGGCAGAATCGGTGACAGCACCGTTCCGAACCACATGCGATCTTGGGATGACAAGCAGATATCCACAAAGTTACTTGCGAGATATACATATGCATCCACTCTTATCACTGGGTATCACTGGGTTCATGAGCTTTGAGTCACTGTTTGAGTCCATGCGCAGGTCCCCGTGCCGCAAAATTTGACGAAAGAAATCCATGTTTTCTTGTTGAGCATCCCGTTTTGCGTGGTGAACATCATGTTCAGTTCCCATCTTCATTGGCATTCCCATCCCGGATGGTCAAATCACCAGAAGGATCCATGGTCATTTCACCCTTTTTCGTACTCCGATCACTGGCATCTGGGCCCTGGAACTAACTCCTCTGCCGGAAGGCTCCAAAGCAGAACTCCTTGGAGGATTTGGGGACCTCTGCACCCATCAATATGTTTGAGATATACCTGATATACCCTCTGGTAGTTTCACATACCATCTGGTTATTTAACATAGCCATGGAAAATCACCATTTTTAATAGGTAGACCATCTATAAATAGGCAATTTTTCATGGCAATGTGAAATAACCAGAGGGTAGCCATTGAAAATGGCCATTAGTAACAGCAATTTTTTTCAACTGCAGCGACAATCAGCTACATATGTAAAAAATTGGCCATTTTCCATGGCTAAAATTACCAGAGGTTTTTTTTTCTGATCCTCACGTAGTCATGGGGGATCAACCCGAGGATTCCTGATCAAAACGAGTGACGTGTCCCGATCTGTCCCATACTCTACCATGAGAAGCGAGCCTTTGGAACAGACAGAAATCTCCAAGTTTTTTCCATCCCTAAAATGCATCCCTCTCATAGCAATAGCAGCAATATTGAAAAATGGCAATATGCAATATCTACCTTTCCTGGTGGTGGTTGAGCCAGCTATCCAAAAAAAGATCTTCATCTCAACCAATCATCCCAACCATGGTTGAAAACACATAAATGTTTGAAACTCCCAACGAGTTCTCTGATTACTCTCAATATTGTCCCTTTCTGTGGAATTCCTGAGCCAAGTCGTAGCGCGCGTTTCAATCTCTTGAATCTTGAATGATGATCTTGGATTTGCAACAACGGGGCCACAGAAATGGAACCTATTCCTAGTAGATTCCCCATTTCTGGTGACTTCAAGAATAGGAAAAAAACACACATCTTCAGCAAAGCCAGGTAAAGAACTGGATTTCCCGCAGGATTTTCAGCAAGCCTTGCTGGCCCAACCATCCCAACCCCACCGCCGAAAGACTTCCATCTCGAAGTTGAAGTAACTCCTTCAACCTTGAGATCCAGGTGCTGAAACCCAAACTTTGGCGATATTTGGCGTGGACAATTTTAAGTGGCTTCCATGATGTTCCATGTTAGAGTCGATTTCACTACGGTATACAACGGCCCTGGCTTCATTCACCCAAAGATTTGTTTCTAGACATTGCTTTCAATGATCGTTCAAGTCTGGACCAGCTCTGCTTTTTCTTCGGGTTTTGGACGGTTGGTTTCATGAGTACCTTTTCACTGAGGGATCGGGATCTGTGTCTTCAACGGGATCATATCAATCAAATGGCGCTCCAAAATGACTGGCCGCAGGAATGGACACTTCTATACGAAGATGATTCCCTGTGAATGGTGAGGTCATTGCGAGGTGGTTAAAACTCAGATCGTCAAATGTGCCTTAAACATGACCACTGAATTCTGTTGTTCCACGGCTTTCACGGCTTCTGGGCATGACATGTGGACCTTGGCACTTGAAGCACCACATTTCGGCATCAAACAGTCCGTGCGGCTTCCCCTCTGATGGCATCCGACATCCCCAAATCCACCAGAACGGAAGGTTTATATAGTTTTCCTGAGGTTTCTGGGATAGGTTGTTCTTAGTATGTCTTCGAAAAACTGCCAAGTTGTTTGCAGAGGATTTATTTCAGTCTTGACCAAATCTTGCTGCCATTGTCGTTGTGAGGTCGCTATAATCTCAATATATGATGGAAGTATCACAAACAGATTGGGAAATGGGACAATGAGAATTAGAGATAATTAGAGGGCAAAAGGAAATTTGGATGTGGGTCAAAATGGAAGACCCAGGGGACCACAGATGTTAGTCTAGTTTAGTATTAACCATCCAATTATTGGGGTACCTAATTTTGACCCATACCCATTTGAGGTTCAGCAGCAACTCTACTCAAACATTAATGATTCCCCTCCCAAACTCCAGTGGTTTACAAGAAAATTGTCTCCACGTTTTTTCCGCATGTTTCGGCATGACAAATACCCGAATCCATATACCCTCTGGTAATTTGTTACATAGCTATTGAAATTGACCATTTATAGTGGATTTACCCATTGAAAATGGTGATGTTCCATAGTTATGTTAGTTTACCAGAGGGTAATCCATCTCATTATAATGGTGGGTTAGTTGAACATTGGCATTCTGATTACAGTATTGGTCATCAATGGTCATCATCCCCAACTCAACCAGATAGTATCACCATATATTTTGTAACCAACCATCCATCAACCATCATTCATGTTCATTTCTATCCTAAATGCATCTTCTCACAGAACCATTGCATTGAACATCTGTACATCTGTGAGCGCCCGAATATTGTGTTTCCAGCTCCTCCGGTGAACCGTCACTGCACCACACTTCCCATTTGAGCGGCAAGTGAGTTGGAAAGCGCTCAAGGAGCTTGACACACTGCGATACCAACTGTACACATGCAGCCATGCAGCCATGCAGCTGCACAGAAATGATCCCATGCCCATCAATCCTCGGTGGTACCTTTCACCCGAAGCCCTGAACTCTGGAGCTTCTCTGAACGCTCGCTTCTTCGTTTTCCGCCGCTTCCCCTCTTGCATCACAACTGGAAACTACTTCTTTTTAAAAATTACATTTCATCACCAGAAAGCAATTTTTTCTTTGAATGGTAGTAGGCCAACTACCCACTTTTATGGCTGGTTTATGTTGATAACAGCCTAGGTCCAATAACGAAACATCATTTTTGGTGGTTAGTACCCATTTCTGGTCAAACTGAGGATACCTTCTTGAACTTCTTGTTGTTTAAATACCACTTTATAAAATCAGGATGACTCAAAAAAAACTGGCCATGTTATTTTGACCTGAATTCAACCAACAGAAACGTCACCACGTCACCCCTACCGGGCCCTACCGACCGAAATCAGTGGCCCAGTGGCTGGCGGTTGATGGCCTGCTGACTTTGCTCCGAGATCTCCGAGACTCCTGACTCTTTTCCTGAAGCTGCTTAAACAAGAACACTGTGAAGACGCTTCAAATATATACATATTATATCTTGTGAGTCTATGTATATATATATACATATGATATCTGTGTAAGTATATATGGCTTCATGAAGAATATGTATATATATATATATATCTATGAATAGAGTGTATATACATTCTTATATCCATATATGGCATCTATGTATATATATATATATTTTATCTATGTAAGTATACACTCTATACATAGATACATGTCCATATGTATACAGTGCAGTGTCAATAGATATATGTTTATGCTAGATATTGTAAAAAATAACTGCACAGAATATCTATATCTATTATATATATATATGGCGGTTGATCTAAATTCCTTTATCTGCAAACGGCAATTCTTCTCGAATAAAACAATTACTTTCTCGAATTTTTCACGGACACCACCTTTATTTTTCGCGGGGGTCTCATGTCAAAATCTCTACATGGACCATGGATATGTCTGTATCGACAATAACATGTATATTTATACATCCATCATACATACTTGAATGTCTGTATAGAATGCACAATATATATATATATATATATGTTATATATTAATGATCTGTAAATATAGACATAGAACAGTCCAATGTACGATATGCATTTGTGAGTGATCCTATTGAGAGCTCAAGTTTGAAGACTTAGCAATCTTCTTGGCTTATATCCAGTTTTGCCGAAATTGCATACTGATGTTTGTTGATCATATCTCCCAATGGTCATGCAATATCTCCATTTTCATCGCACAGCGACCTTGTCGTTGGCCATATTGTATAGGGGGCACATCTGGGCAAATTATAATATTTCACCAACCTGAATTAAAGCCATTTGGGGATGATTTCCCCTATTAACCATGATTTCCAGTGAGGGAGAACAGTGAGGTCGTTATAATTTAGCCAGGCACATGTACCTCATTTTAATATCTTATGAGTAGCTGTGCTTTTTGGGCTGGTCGAAGCCTTCTCTTTGTGGCTCTTCTGAGTCGTTTTGCTGACGCTTTTTCGCTCAAAAAATCACCGGCCTAAGAAGTTTGGCCAGTTCACCCGTGCTTTGCACTGCTTGAGACTACACTTCATAAATCATAAATCAGATCATTCCTATGAGTTCGTATTTATGAGTTGACCAATTATCCAAGTGGGAATTAGCCTGATATCGAGAGTTTTTATGGTTTTTCCATATTTTTCCCAATTCTACAAGATGGTTGATAAATCAATTCGCATTCAATTCGCAAGGAGATCGTTAAAAACCCCCAAAAAACCCCTGGTGACCTCACTTTAAAAGGTGGCCTGCGAGGCTAAGGCGAAGGTAGGACAAAAAACTGCGAGGCCTCGGCGTCTCGAAAAAAGACTGGCAAGACATCCGAAAGTTCAATGGATTGGTTTAAGGGAAAATCTACAGGAAACCATGGTTTTTACCTTCAAATATAGGGCTTTCCTGTAAATTTTCCCATCATCCAGTTCTATGAAAAGTTCAAAATGGTTGGCCAACAAGCCGGCTGGAAAACACCCATAAATCATGAGGAACAATTGGATTTGTGATGGGAAACATCTATAAATCTGGTGAAAATTCTGGTGAAAATACTGTAATTCCCAAATTTGACCTATGCCCAAATTTGACCTATGCCCCAATCATATTAAATACCCAACATGACTGGGCCCCCTCATGATGAGTCATCAAATATCCCCTAGAAATCATTGTTTCAATGCGATGTGAACGGCAAAACACATCGATTTCGTCGTCCATTCGGATCATTCACCTCCGGGGATGCCCAAATTACCAGCAACCCGCTTTTTTTGAGTAGTTGAAGAGGGCCAAATCGATCTGGAAGGTGGTGAAAATTTACTGAGGATATCGGATATTCATGGATATTCCATACAAATAAAACCTGATCTCCATGGATTTGCAGTGGGAGAGACGGATGTTACCAGTCGGAAACACGAAACACGGCAGTTGTTTCCCTATACCCAACCGGAAAATGAACCGACGGAACCCACGAGAATGGAAGTACAACTCTAGTCCTAACAACTCTGGGAAAAATGACCAACAAAACTTGGGATACTGTAAATTGAGGCACAACCAAAATAGAAAAGGGGATATCCCGATATCCCCTTGGATGGCTAATCATAAAGAACCCTTCAACAACATTGACCTCGAGTGAGATATGACCGAAAATGAACTAAAAGTAAACAAAACTGAAGTCTGAACACAACTGAAATAATCAAAAAGTGAAAACGAAAAAGACTTATTACATTATAAGTCTTAACATGTCTCAACCATTAATATTATATATCATATATGTGAACAAAAACCACACAGGGTAATCCCAAAGTCGATCTTGGCGACCTTGGCATGCACTGCATTGCACTGCCTTTCAATAGAGAAATCGTGGAGCTATGGTAACTATGGTAACTATGGCTGGGCCCATCTTTTTCCATGGTGAAGTGCAGCAAATTCCCATTTTGGGTAATTGAATGTAGTTAAGCCATGAAAGGTACCCTCTGGTAAACTAACGTAACTGTTGAAAATCACCATTTTTAATGGGTAAATCAACTATAAATGGCCATTTTCAATAGCTATGTTAAATTACCAGAGGGTAGATCATCTCCTTTTCGCTGGCGCGAGGCACTGCCATGCACTGCCAGTCATGTTCCGTGGATCACCTCACGGTTGACCAGCAGGTCCTTCCCATCTTCCACACCATGTTGGCAGGCTTCAAGCCTTCGACTCAGCAGGTACCTCAATACCAAATAGTTGATCTACTATATATGAGTTCGTCAGTTGGGATTATTATTCCCAATATGATGGGAAAGTCATAAAATTCCATGGTTCCAGTCACCACCAACCAGATAAACATACCTCAAACTCAGCAGTCAAATCAACCTGTCCCCAGGCATCTGGGCCTCCCCACCGAATCCGAGGTGAAGCTCTCGCCTCTAAGGGCCTTTCGCTCAGGGCCTGAAACACATGACCGAAAATGAGGAACTTGCAACCATCTGGGAGATTTTCCGGATTTTCTATGATGTTTACGGCAATTTCTATAGGCATGACTGTACCATACTATAGGCATTCTTAGTCTAATAGCTACAGTGTGGAAGGAACTACGTAGACTTCTTTGCAGTGGGGGGTAATGGGGGTCGTAATATTTCTACTATTTCTAATCAAAATGGAAGATCCGACGTCAATTGTAGATCTTCCCATCCATTTTTTTCACACATCCAGCCAAGATGGACCAATTTTCGGCGGATTTTTTCCCCAACCTCCAAGGTTTCCAGCATCTTTGGGCTGGGCAAGTGCATCGATGCCAACGTGCTGCTGAGGCAACTCGTGGCCACTAAGCACCTGGAATTCGTGTCACGAAAAACCCATGGTCATGTGATGACATCCAATATGAGGGATTGGGGACATTCATGTGACATAATGATATACACTAAATTACACTAATATATACTGATATGGGTATGGGTCAAAATTAGGTACCCCAAAATTATGGATGGTTAATACTAAACTAGACATTCACATCTGTGGTCCCACATCGGTCTTCCATTTTGACCCACATCCATATAATCTAATATACCAAACATGCCGTGGATTGAGATTTTGAGCTAGTCCAACTCTTCTAACGTCAATTGTCTCCAAACATGGGGGACCCAATAATCTGCGAGATTGGTCTGTCTTGATAGCGAAGCTATGGTTTGTTTGGAGTCCTCCAGTTGAAGACGATGGCCCATATTGATTGAATGGTTCTTGCCAGGATCGAATTGCCAGAATTGTGGGGACGTGGCTGCGACGGACCTCCTTGATCTACTTCATTTTTTGAGCATCGCATTGCAAAGTCTCACCTTTCAGGAACTCCACAATTATGTGAAAAACTCAACTACCCTATGATAAACGTTTACATAACTATGGAAAATCAGCATTTTTAATAGGTAAGTCTACTATTTCTATGGCAATAATCAACAGTTTTTTGTATGTTGACCAGAGCTTCACCAAGCAGCCGGAACTCGCAACGGCCACGGCCAACCTCTGTTGTTCCAAGCTCTTCATCTGCCCAGCTATCTTGGCTCCATGGTCACCTTTGCTTGGATGGCCATGAATTGGCCATGAATTGGCAACGTTGATTCAAATTTTTTGGGGCTATGTTAAGATATGTCAAGATTCAGATTTCTTCCATGATCCATGTGCATCCAGAGATGTCCAATTTTCACATTGGCTAATGAATGATTTTAGTATATCTTACTGTAATGTGTTCAAATGAAACAACATCCAGCTATCATCTTTTACAATTTAACCCCAAACATCCCAAAACCACATGAGCCACAGCAGCCTGTAGCAAAATGACGATCTTCAAATCAAGTTAACCCTTTTGCCTATCAACAGTGATAGCTTTGTTCATCTGTCTGGTGACAGGGCACGGACTCTACAAAACTGTGGACGTATTCACACTATTTCGATCTATATACTCTACTTGAACAACTATCCTCCACGCCTCATGCATCACCAGAGCTCAATTTTAAGCGTTTGGACTCTAGACGCATTCACTCATTCGAAAATTCCAGGCCATTTACCAGATGATTTTGTTTTTTTTGGATGATTTCCCCAATCCAATTTGCATCATGGTGAGGTCAGGGGCTCACATCTTCACATGCAGTGCCCATTCCTTTCTGACCCCCGCCTAGCTGCTGCAAGAGCGCCATGCGACCTGTTGCACCGACGACTTAACCCATCATTCTGGATCCAGAATTCCTGTCCTATGGATGCCCATTCCCTACTGATTCATTGATAATCCGATAATCCGTTAAAGGAACTATCACATATACATAGACAGTATATATATAATACATAATGGATAGCTTTAATGATCTATCTATCTACCTATCTACCTACCTATCTATCTATCTATCTATCTACCTATCTACCTGCCTACCTGCCTACCTATCTACCTATCTACCTATCTATCTGTCTGTCTACCTATCTACCTATCTACCTATCTACCTATCTACATCTCTACCAATCTCCCTATCTCCCTATCTCCCTATCTGCCTATCTGCCTATCTGCCTATCTATCTATCTATCTACCTATCTACCTATCTACCTATCTACCTATCTACCTATCTACCTATCTATCTATCTATCTATCGATCTATCCATCGATCCATCGATCCATCGATCCATCTGGCCATCTGGCCATCTGGCCATCTGGCCATCTGGCCATCTATCTATCTAGCTATCTAGCTATCTAGCTATCTAGCTAGCTAGCTAGCCAGCCTATCTAGCCTATCTATCCTATCCAACCTGTCCAACCTGTCCAATTAATCCAATCTATAGTATCCATCCATCTATCTATCTACCTATCTATCCTATCTATCCTATCTATCCTATCCATCCTATCTATCCTATCTATTCTATCTAATCTATCTATCTAATTATCTATCTAATTATCTATCTAATTATCTATCTAATTATCTATCTAATTATCTACCTATCTACCTATCTACCTACCTATCTATTATGGAACTCCATTAAGATAGGATTCCGTCACTGCCTGGGATGTGCGGTGCCATCTGCAGCGCCGCCGCCAGAGCCTGGTCCATATCCCGTTCAAAAGCTACTCCCAAACCAACATTGGCTATAGATGTACATGTATAGATGTATACTTATGGAACATTATATCATGGAAAAATGAAATTCATGTTCCAAACCACCAACCAGTATAAATATAAATGTATAGTTAATTATATCATTTGAATATTATGTATAATCATAGATGTTGGCTTACTGACTTTCAATGCAGAGTTTTTCTCAACGTTGCCACGCTTTCAGCGACCTGTTGGACCTGGAGTGTGACACTTCTGGTTGGTGGTTGAGCCCTACCCTCTAAAAAATATGAAAGTCAATGGGAAGGATGACATCTCATACATGACATGGAAAATAACATTCATGTTCCAAAATCTTCCAAACCACCAACCACTTGCAAAGAAAATGGCACTTACTTGAAAATGACCATTTTGAAATGGCAAGAAACATGGGTTTGTCTGAAAATAGGTTACCCCCAAACCCAGTGCTAGTGTTTGATTATCATATTCCCGAGAAAGTAAAATAGATTAAAATAGTCATTTTGGGAGTACACATCATTTTCAGACAGACCCACATCAAGAAAGCATGGTTTTTGTTGGTTTCCTGGACATTTTTCCAATCCATTGAAGGATGGTCCCCTTCATGGGGCTCGGACCACCGATTGATCCAGGCTTAGCACTGGGCTGTTGGCAGCCTGAACCGCCCCGGTGGAGATAGCGTTTCTTCCCCCCATTGATCCACGACTAGGGAGATTGGTATTAATATGTATTACCCTCTGGTAAACTAACATAGCTATTGAAAATGGCCATAGAAATAGTGGATTTTCCCATGAAAAATGGTGGATCTTTCCATAGTTATGTAACAGTTTACCAGAGGGTAATGGTATTGTACTTGGTGAATAGATCCATCATTTTTCACCGGATGGTCCATTTATATCCATCATTGTAGTTGGTGAAGAATGGATCAAATCTGGAAACCAACTACAACAGGTGCTATGAATGGGATATGTAGGCAACCAGTTGATATTTGGGTGTCTGAAAATGAGGATAAACATACAATTGATTAAACTTAAATGGCAGTTTCAATGGGGAATGAGGTTTTAACACATGGCTGATGTTTTTGGGGTACCCTATTTTCAAACAAACCAAGAAATGGAGTTCTGGAACTCGATCAAACTTAGGCCAGACTTGGCCAAATTTGAGTCACTCAGAGGCATATTCTTACTGGTGCTTAGCAGGGAATGAGGGAATGATCCATAATCACTAGTAATAATCATCCCAGCAACCCCCAGTCACCCCAGCAACCCATCCATTCCCTACGTTTAGCACCAGCAAGTATTTGGCTTTGGAACCATCTATCAATGGATTGATAAACAAGGGAACATTTATCCAGCAAACTCCAAACTGGTTAGGGAAAACCACGATCTTTCCTGTAGATTTCCAACCAACTGAGTGCATCTATGATTACCCTATGGTAATTTGTTACATAGCTATTGAAAATGGCCATAGAAATCGTTGATTTACCAATTGAACAGGTAATTTTCCATAGTTATGTTAGTTTACCAGAGGGTATATATATATACATTGACATGTTGATATATGTTGTCCCCCACATCTTTTGCGCTCAAAATTGATCTCCATTCTCTCGCTGCCCCGTTTGAGCCACGCAAAATACTCCTATCCCATCATACTGGTTGGTTGATAGGTATCCCTATGAAATCAACGATAGTTATCCCCAATTACTACCCTCTGGTAAACTAACATAACTATGGAAAATCACAATTCTTAATGGGGAAACTCACTATAAATTGCCATTTTCAATAGCTATGTTAAATTACCAGAGGGTATAACCCACTACACTAACTGATCAATGGGAAGATTTTCAACGGTTCATTTGGTGCCCAGCCTGACCAATGATCAGTGATGATTTTCACCCCTTCCGCCAGCCTGGCTCGAAGGGCTCGACGTCTCACCTGCACAGCACAAGAGTCACTGCCGACTGCCCCCACTTCCAAAGTTGTTTCATGTAGGTTTCACACGGGTCTGGATAAATTACATGGTCACGCCCCATAGGTCTTTATAATGCTTTATAACGACATCACATATATACATTGTGTACAATATATACAGTATATTAAACGAGGGTTTATGGAGTTTATGGTAGATATATCATTACAGTACATATCCACTGTAAGTTGATGGGGGTTGTAAGCTAAAAACGTCACTGGGGGAGTACCACGTGGTGTATATATATATATACACGGTATACTGATTCACCACCCTGAACAGTTCGGTCACCTTGCGATGGAGTTATAGAGGCACGATATACCAACTTCTGGAGACTAACAACATAGTAATATCCATAAAAATCACCCCAACCGCACCACCAGGTTATATCATGTTATATCATGTTATATCCCATTTTTTATAGCCCCATGAAATCCCATGAAAAATCACCATTTTTCATGGTGAACCCCGGCCCATCACCAGGGCATAATGCCGTGCACCTCGGGCGAAGCTTCCCTGAACCAGGTGAGCTTCGAAGCCTCCCAGGCGATACCTGGCAGACATCAGACATCCTGGGATTACCCTCTGGTAATTTGTTACGTAGCTATTGAAAATGGCCATTTATAGTGGATTTTCCCATTGAAAATGGTGATTTTCCATAGTTATGTGGCTGTTTACCAGAGGGTATATGGATATAAAAGCAATGGATATTTTTAAGCATCGTTCCCCATATCCCCACTTCTAGAAATTATATGAAATTATGAACTATCCATATGGTCCCATCAAAATCACTCCAACTGCACCAAGTAGGCCATGGCTTGCGTCAAAACCGACCTCTCGAACCGACCGAGAACCGACACCTCCGTAGGCGACGCCAGAGTTGGGCTTTCTGCTCCATGAGGTCTATCTGAGAGCGAGATCTGGGAGGGGCTGCCTCTGATTGGTCTACCCGTCTACCCTCTGGTAAACTAACATAACTATGGAAAATCACAATTTTTCATGGGAAAAATAACTATAAATGGGCCATTTTCCATAGCTATGTTAGTTTACCAGAGGGTATAGGGATTCCCCGTTCTTGGATTATGAAATCATCCACAATATATGAAGGGAAACCTTTGCTGGTTGGTGCTTGAGCCTCTACCCCTCTGAAAAATATTAGTCTAGTCAGTTGGGATGATGAAATTCCGGATATATGGGAAAATAAAAACTGTTCCAAACCACCAACCAGCCAATATATTGGGTTGTATAATCCCTTCTGATCATCAACCAACCGGGGTTTAGCAGCCACTGCTCAAATGGCTTCAAATGATGGCTATAAGAATGGTGCTGAAGAATGGTTAACGGATATATCATGATTTATCACCAATCATGAAGAATGGAGAACTGGAATCATGTGGAAAACCCAATGTCATAAACTATTTGGGGATGGTTTATAGCACTCATTTGTGATGATTTTAAGGATGGTTTGTTCTTGGTTTTACATGGTTTTACCACATCAAATATCTATCTATATATATATATGTATCTAGTATATTTTCATTCATTGATCAATCGACACCTGTTTGGTACTAGGTACCCTCTGGCAAGTTATTACATATGCTATAGATGGCCCATTTAGTTCGATGATCAATCCCTAACAAACTGGTAAATTACCAGAGGGTAGACTTTTTTTGATTCAGGAAACTGTCCCCAGATTGGGCATTGAACAGAACAGTGATGATCAGCCAGAAGCTCGTGGATTTTTGAGTACCCCAAACAAATCCAACTGTTCTCAACAGCAGTGCGTGTTGAGTTTCAACCTCTGGACAAACTGGTGCAGCACAAAGCAGAGGCAACCTTGAAACCTCCGGGACCTCCGGAAATCCGTCACATGGCTCGCTGGAAAATCCACCATTTAGTCATTTTGTTCTATGATTTTCCCAGTTATAAACCCCTGGTAAACTAACATAACCATGGAAAAACACAATTTTTAATGGGTAAATCCACTATAAATGGCCATTTTCAATAGCTATGTTAGTTTACCAGAGGGTATAAACCTCTGGGCTCCTCTGGGTATAGTGGATTTCCGAGCCATGTTTGAGCACTGGAGGCACTAATGTCTGGTTGGGGTGAGAGAATAATTCCTATGTCCTCATGTTTGGTTTGCACTTCAAGACTTGCAGCAACAACTGGGCCACCCGACGGTATTCTGCGAGGGCCCCTGGCACAGGGGGTTGAAAGTTGAACTTGGCGTGGCCAAATCCGGTGGTTGGGAAGGAGCTCAGGAGCTACGGAGCTACGGATGTGATTATGATGGAGATGCCATTCAAGTCTAGATACCTCAGGAAGAAAAACATGTTCACCCCAAGAATGGGCAGCTTAAAATTCAATGCGTTTCAATGACTAGTTCCTATTTTGAATTCTATTTCAACATGTACCTTCTGGCAATTTGTTGTACTTCTAGATGGCCTGTAGAAATTAGTAGAAACAGTTGATTGTCCATATGATTTACCCATTATCAATGGTGATTTTCCAATTCGCAAGACTGTGAAATTCATGGGAACACAGCAATTTTAGTAAATCAGACATTTTTATGGGTCATTTTCTATAAATGGCTCATTTTCTATAACCACCTGTTAGCCATGATCCTTTTTAACGGGTCCGCATGGGTCGCCTTCTGCCGTGTACCTGGGGCGGCGGCAGCATACCACGTACGCTTTCTCCGGCGCCTCCGAACGGCACCACTTTTTTAAACGGGATGGGCTTCATATCCAGCAAAATCCAGCATGAAATCCCATTCTATCCCCTTCGACCACAAAAAAATCATGGTGAGATCATGTGAAATCTCCATGTTTCATGGATAAATATGGATAAACCCCATCTATTAGCCTCATTTCAGAAAAGGACGTCAGGAGGGCCCCAGTTTACCACGTTTCTAGAAATGCAGCGTTCTGAGGTGTTAAAAAACACACATTTAGAAGAAAAATATGTTTGCTTTACAGCTTTCTCATTGAGTATCCAAAAAGGTATCGTTTGTTGTTTTGAACAAAGAATAAATTTGATTGATTATATAGAGCGTATTGGAAAGTCTGAAGCTTCAGAACCATCTCTTAGTCTATACATATACTTTTTTGAGACATTTTCTTAGACTATATATAATATATTTATATACATTTTCTTTTTTCGAAACCCTCCCTTGGACTATATATATTCATTTTTTTTCTCGAAGCCTTCTCTTATACTGCATATATAGTGAAAAACAAAAATCATTTCAGAATGTAACAAAGTCTAAAATATACATATACCTTTACTTTTCATTAGTAATCCCAGCATCCATCATCAAGCTTTCCTGGAGAAGATCATGGTCAATTAGTTGCTACTTGGCTGAATAAGTTGACGCGGGGAGATGGATTTGTGTGGTGTTGTGGAGATGCTGAACCTGTAACTCTTTAGTATTGTTGTATGGGAGAAATGGTTTAATAGTTACATATAGTTACTATAGACTTGGTAATAGCTGAGTTATATTGCTTTTAAAAAATAGATTTAAGAGTTCCATGTTCCAAGAGATTGCAATGTGGACCTCAGCGATCCACTTCCAACTTGTATGCTGAAGTCCATTTCTAACCCTATATTTTGAAATTCAACTTTGATTTATATAATTATCCATCGGTATGTCTGTGTGTGCAATGCCTATGTGTTGCAAGAGTTACTACACGGTTTGGTGGATTTGCTGAAGGGTTTTCTGGAACGTGACCGATGACAACGATGCTGCAAGGCTTGGATTCTCCCATGGTTTTGCAGTTTTTTGGCTTAGATCAGAACACGCTCACTGGGAAACCTTTGTCATCGTATTGGCCTGTTACCGCCATGGGACCTTTACCTCCTTGGGTTATCCTTGAGCGGGCTTTGATGTCTAGTCCAAGCGGAGAAAGAAATCCATCGAGACCAGACAGTCATGCTATCGACGTGATCGGTCGCGTTCCAGAAGCAGAACCCCCCGCCACGGTCTGAGAAGCTGGAGGGTGAAATAAGGAGGTGCTCCCCTTGAATGGCCCTAGAATGGAATTCAGGATCATTAGAAGCCAAGTATAGTTATGAGTTTACACTGCAGGGCATGACTGAAAACCTCATTCAAAACAGTGTATTCTTCAAAGCTTGTGACTGAAAACAGTCACATACGTGAGATTCTTCAAAGCGTTGGACGAAGTTTTTCACAAAATGATACATCAGGATCTGCATCTAGAGGTTTGTGTATTGTATCATATATATATAGATTAATATTGGTGATTAATGGTAATTTCTATGGTGATTTCATGTGATTTCTATGGTGATTTCTATGCTAACTGGAAAGCTTTAAGTTTCATACCACTCGGATTCGATTCTTCGGTTTTCTACGAACAAAGATTCGCGCATCCCGTCGTGGAGGGATCCGCATGGGGACGATGGACTGAAGCTAAGTGGTTTTTTTGGTGCAATGAATCAGATGAAATATCTGGTAAACATACAAAAAACTATGGAAAATCACCATTTTTAATGGGCAAATCAACTATTTCTATGGCAATTTTCAATAGCTATGTTAGTTTACCAGAGGGTATATATCTGGTGGTGGTTGAGCCCTACCCCTCTGAAAATGATAGAGTTCATCAGTTGGGATGATGAAATTCCCAACTGAATAGAATTTCATAAAATTCATAAAATTCATGTTCCAAACCACCAACCAGGTAAGTTATATTCATAAGTAAGTCATATTGAGTATATGCGCCTCAGTGACAAACCTGAATTGTTATGACTTCCCACCCTCCCTCTTGATCCACAGACTGTCGCAGAGGGAAAAAAGTTATACATACGTGTATCCGTTTTAATTTCTCTGAGTACTCTATGTTACCAATGTTTAATGTCATAGTCTGACTATATCTTTGTCAAGTGAACAGTTTCACTTTAGAATGATTGAAATATATGCTAAACATGCGAGATCGAGAAAAAGTCTGACATTGGTGGCCATGACAATTAAGTTTGTCTCAACAACAGCCCCAGGCCAGGTTCGATGTGGACAACGAGGAGTTTCAGGCTCAGGATAATCACATATATTAAAGAGTAAATGATAATCACATTAGAAAGGTACTTAAGCCAGTACTGATATTACATAGATAAGGAGAAGGACATATAATTTTTGTGTAAGAAATCATTAAGGAACCACATCGTGTATATATATATATTTAAATAAAGCAATCCATATATATATGTAATCATCGTAAAACATCATAAAACCTTGCTGTAGTCTTTAAGATATATAACTACTATTGTATTAACTATATATATATATATAAATATCTCTATATATACAGGAGCCTTGAGCAACCCTACTAATTAGTAAGCTAGTTCATGACTTAGTTCAAACTCAAGATATGGGCAGATTTTTTTCTGCATTATATATATATAGATACTTTATTCTTATTTATGTGGATACACATGCAGCTTGTGATAGTGAGGATAAGGATAACTTTTGATTAGAAATATATACAAGGTGGGGCCCCCCAGTTATAAGTTGGTTTATAACCCCATCTAACTATGGTTATAACTACCATAAACCCTAGTTATTGTAGTTATAAACCAACTTAGCTATCTTGGGGGCCCCACATTGTATCAAGAATGTAATTAAAACTCTATCCAAAGATCAGTAATCATCATCGCCTACCAAACATGATCTGACTAGAGTTGAACAACACATACTGATAGAAGCACATAAAAATGCCTAAAACACATACGTAAAAATGGGGCCCTGGTGGCATCCCTCTCTCCATTTTTTTGGGTATATATAGGATTATATAGCTATGGATCAAAACCTATTAATACCATTTTTAGGGGGATGAACATCCATTTACCAGCTATTTTGATGTTCACCAGGGGTACCAGGGTTTTGACCCATCCCCATATGTGAATCCCAATAATCTCCCACCAGCCAGGCGAAATAAAGGCAGCGTTCAAGGCGCGTCTCGGTGAAGGGCATGGAAGTAGCACCAAGCAACTGGCAGGACCGTCGCGGAAAAGGGAGTCCTGGCCTTGGGGCCCTAGACTATGACTATGACATATAGTAATCCCCAAAAAGATAGAAAAGGACCAATTTGTCACAATTGTAGTGTTCTGGGATTTTACTTTTCGATCTTTTTGGGGATTACTGTGTATATATATATGTATGTATGTAATATGCATAGACACTATGACTATGATTCCCTAAATGCATCCAACCGCTAGCCAGCAATGATTTCTTCAAGGCCAGTGAACGTTTCTTGAAGAAGGCCAGTTCTGGACAAAAAAACCAACATGCCAAACAAACAAGGGTATATGAAACAACCATCACATGATACAGTATGATGTATAGCGAATATCAGATGATCCGCTGCATCATGGGATTGAATCCTTTTCCTCCAGTTCAGTTCGGTGAATCAGTTTGGATTGAACCCCGTGACCCGAACTACCAATCAGGGGGAATTTTGCGCATTGCGAAAAATGGCTTGCTTCACATGCCCAAGCCAAAACCCCTGAAATACCCAGCAAAGAAGATTAATCTTTAGCAGGGAAGTGCATAGCTTCATGGAAGCAAACCTCAATCCAAACCCTGGCGACGGCGGGCCAAAGAAGATCTGACCTGACCTGCAACAGTACCCGTAGATTGGCTAATTGCTGGGACACTAAATCATTAAAGATTGGAGTATATGCCATCTTGACCTCCCATGCCAACAGCCTCAGGTTTTTGTTCGTGAACCAACCGACCTGGACTGGACGACATTTTTTAGTCTGCTGTTGACACTATCATCTGTAAAAAGAAATCATTGTGAGAACATCTGCCGCAAACTAGGAACACAATTCTGGTTGTATATATAGAAAAATATTATGTATATGTATGTATGTATGTAAACATAAACACTATATATAATATTAATACAAATTAATACAATATATTAATACAATATATATATATTGTAATACAATATATATTCATAATATCTATAGGCGACAAGTGAAACTTAGAATGACGTCCAGGTTTCCAAAACGATAATCTTAGACACTTAGAATGACTCGGTTTCGTGGGCATGCTAAGTGTTTGAAACCTGCAAAAATACACAGAATTTAAAATTCTAGATTTCACTGCTTTTTGATGACATTTTCCCAAAAAACGACTATCGAAACCCAAAATTGATGACCCTTCCAGATTATTCTCACTTTTTTGTTCATCCACTTAATACCCTTTCGAGGGTCATGCTAAGTGTATGAAACCTGCAAAAACACACATAAATTGACTTGCAACACTTTTGCAGCCCCAAAAAAGTGGTTCCAACTGTCTCTACAAGATATATTTATGGGAA
>Ga0126342_10000286_pt1 | contig 48821 bp, 36 predicted proteins | sample Cyp1metagenome_FD_92528 | JGI IMG/M metagenome (GOLD analysis project Ga0126342, IMG submission 92528) | Coral microbial communities from Lord Howe Island, Old Settlement Bay, Australia - Cyphastrea 1 metagenome | ecosystem: Host-associated > Invertebrates > Cnidaria > Coral ...
CAATGGAGATGTTCTAAGTATCTGTTTTTCTGATGTTCTAAGTGCGTACTTAGAAACATTTCTGATGTTCTAAGTATGGTAATTTTGATGTTCTAAGAGGAGGTTTCGAAATTTTGGAAAAAAATGATGTTCTAAGTACATGTCCGTCACTATATATATAGAGACATCATTGGGATGGATGACAACATAGGTGTCAGATTGTCAACTCACCATAATTATCCACAACTACTGCGGACTCCTACGAACTATGTAGTGATGAAGAACTACAACTGGGATATGAGTGAACTATGAAGCACTCATGAAAACTGATGAACTGCCGTCAGGTCAGAGGGTACAGTGGGTTGTTGGTTCAGCATCCATGGGTAGAAACACTATGATGCTGACTTTATGATTCATAAGTCCAGACTTTATGATACATAAGTCCAGACTTGATGATACTTTATGAACCATTGGAGATTTTGACTTTTTCTTTTTTTCACAATCGGTGACATCAACAGCCGAAATATATCTAAGCGTTTTTCCCATGTTTTTTCCATCCCCGCATGGTACCTAAGTCAGGGTTTTCTGGGTAACCCCATGATTCAAATCTATATAGAATTTAATATACACACGTATAAACCTATATATTATTTACATAGCCATAACACGATTAATGTACTGGTATTATTAGCTATTATATATATATATGTGATAACATTATTATTAGTTATGTGTTTTTTCATATGAATTATACTAAGAAGTTTTTTCTTAAGATATTACGAAACTACACTATATAACATACTAACATAGTATAATATAGTTATATTTGTACCAACACTAGTACTAACATGTTTACTATATGAAACCAAACACATTACTACACATCAAACGCTATACTAAAACTATACTAAACTATATAAACTATATAAACTATATAAACACCATATTAAACACCAGCATATACTATACTAAACTATACTAAACTATATAAACACTATATAAAACACTATATAAAACACTATATAAAACACTATATATCACCAGCAGCACATGTTTTTCTTTAAAGATCTTAATGTTGCCAGGACGTGCACGAGATCCGGAGCCATGAGACCTGCGAAGAAGAGGCGCAGGATGGCCGGGGAAGCCCAGAAACATGTTTGAACCGAAAATGTGTAGGGGATCACAGTTGGAAGTTCCAGTGAACTAAGTGGATATATATATATACACATACATACTGTATTCATATATATATATATGATTATAAATAACTTATATAACTTATAAGCATAATTATAGGTGTTGTATCCCAACTTAGGTTCATGACCATGATTATACCCATTAATAGTGCCAACTGCACCCTGTTTCAGCATTCTTCCAATATAGGTAGACGAGCTAAACAAATGGGCCAAAAACGGTTTGGATATCATGATATCATGGCATTTGATGAAGATATGCTCGGGATTTTTCATGGGGATTCCCACTTCATGGGGATTTCACCAAGAAACCTAGGGGCTTTTCCCGTGAAAAAATGGGATTGTTCAAAGGATTTAACCTCTTTCGGAGAACATGATGTTTCGGAGGATGATGCCATGGGATGACTATCATCCCCTGTTTTTGGAGAGATGGCTGTTGTATCGTTTAGCTTGCGCAATTCATGGAACTTTCATCACCACGAAATGCGGAAAAATTGTTGATAGATATCATTGTGTTGTGGACATTTTGGCCACTTTTTGGCGGAAAAAAATGGGTCAACTCCCGATAGTACCTAGATTTTTTTCACATCGAAATACGGTTAGTTTGTGTAGAAACAGATGTTGATCCGCATTCCTGACAGGGCCCCCAGTCGAGCTCGCGTTCAGTTGCCTAAAAAAAGTGGCTGAATTCTATGGTTTGTGATAGATATAACATTAACATGATACAACTATAGTATTCATGGATGTTTTCATGGGGTTTATAAACCAACTTACAACTGGGGGGCACCATCCTCAGTGATGAATGGATTCCATGATTTGCCAAGGGCGTTGGAATCATCGTTCGTCATTAATGTTGGCAAAGCAATGTCATAAACCAGCCATATTTAGATGCTTCATACAAGCTATTTATACTAAAAAATAGGGATGGTGGATCCTATTGCTTAACTAACAGAAATGAAAGATTCTCCCAGTTCGACCATAAACATCTCCGCATTTTTTGCCTCGATCAGCTCCCAAGGTTACTCAGACATTGGCAGCACGCAACTCGATTCAACTAGCTGCGGGAAGGCTGCTTAGGCTGCTTTCCAAGCTTCGAACCATGGATCTTACCCTCTGGTAAACTAACATAGCTATTGAAAATGACCATTTATAGTGGATTTTCCCATGAAAAACGGTGATTTTCCATAGCTATGTTAAATTACCAGAGGGTAAGTCATCTTAAGTCATCTTAAGTCGGGTCTGATCTCCGATTGAAATGGGGATTTCTGTTGAGAATTTCTCAGCGCCGAGCGATTTTTTTCCAGCGGAGATGAGTCTAAGATCCCCATCGGATTCACTGACAGTACATGGACTGACTGATTGGTGGTGACTGGAACATGGCTGCTATATGACTTTCCAGAAAAATTGGGAATGTCATCGGGCCCCAACTGACGAGTTGTCCATGATTTTTCAGAGTGGTAGGTTGAAACCACCAACCAGATGTTGATATCATATAACAATATATATATATATATACATATATATATATATACGTATATATATGATGGTTAATGAAATTAATAGTTGATATAACATATATCACCATATGGTTATATGAATGATCACCATTAGTAAACCACCAACCAGTGATTTTCCAATAGTCACCAGAGTTCCCGAAATTCGAGGCAGCTGGCTGCCGTGGCTCTCAGTGATGTAGGGCACCCCAGCGTTCACCTTAAAGGTGCTGTGGGATTGATAGTATCAAGTCTTATGAGATCAGATTGGAATTTGATGATATCTATTTATCATTATATAATAATTACCCTCTGGTTATTTAACATAGCCATGGAAAATGGCTCATTTATAGATGGTTTACCTCTTAAAAATGGTGATTTTCCATGGCTATGTTAAATAACCAGATGGTATATTGATTATATTGGGGATGAGTTGTGTTTTTTTTTGTTTAAAACTCATCAACACTATTCGCATTTGGAATCATTGGGCCTCTCCGAGCACTTCCGTAAAGGTGCCATCCCTAATGGTGCTAAAATGAGATCTTCCAAAAGCACGAAATTTTGAGATCATCTTGGCTGAAAAACCTTCCAAAATGTGACTTGAACATGGTTGAACACGGTTGAACTCACTGTTGAACTCACTGTTCCAAGTTTTCATGATTTTTTGGGTTGAACAGTGGCCATCCTGCTTGATTCTGCTCGGTGAAAAAAACATCACCGAATTCCCTTTTTGGCAGTGTCCAAGTATTCCATGGACGGAACTCATAAAAAGCCCGCCTGTTTTTGGGATGATCCTTTAAATGCAGATACTCTCTACATCTTTCTACTCAGACCACCAATTTCTACTCAGTTTCATGCCCCTTTCGTGGATTTTCGCGGACTTTGTTTTCGGGCATTGCATCCCTGATGGTATAAGGGCAGTGTAGACTAAAACCATTAAAATCATCATTGGATGATACAAAAGGGTTCCGCTAAAAACCAGGAATCCATTGGTTCCGAAATTGTTCAGTTGAACAATCGGTGAACAAACATTGAACATTTATTGAACGGGGGAAGCATCTAAAATCATTTTTGATGATACTTAAAAGGTTTCCACATCATTAACATCTACCCTCTGGTTATTTAACATAGCCATGGAAAATAGCCCATTTATAGATGATTTTCCTATTAAAACCTCCATTTATAAGGGATTTTCCATGGCTATGTTCGTCATAACCAGATGGTAAAGTTGGTTCCACTTATTTTCAACATCTAAACGCCAGCTGAACTTCAGTGGCCCAAACCTGGCGCCGCAGTGGATGTTGAAAAACCTGTCTGGATGTCCCTGACGAATAGATGGATACTGGCTGAACCAGCTGAATGGCTGGTTAACTGTTGTTAACTGGCTGTGTAAAAACATTTTGAAAGTGTAGTTTCTGCTGATTTTCTATAGCTATGTTAAATTACCAGAGGGTAACCCCATTTATAACACCATGAGTTTCCATCATCACCATGAGATTTCTGCTGGTGAATTGTTGTTGGAGAAGTGTGTTTTTTGATGAATTGGCTTTGTCAATAGATGTCAATCACCCCAAAATTGCTTGTGGTTTATCAACAAATTATCGTCATTTGCCTATCAAAAATATTCAAAAATCATCTTTTGGGGGAGTATAGACAGCAGCAAATGTTATACCCTCTGATAAACTGACAGTTCGCGAACTGGAAGCCATGGCCCATAGAAATAGATGGTTTACCTAGTAAAAATGATGGATCTTTCTATCGTTTTTTGGTATGTTTACCAGGCCGGGTATACCGGGCAACCCCATTAAAAAAACACAAAATGAGATTTCCATCATCACCTCAGGAGATGTCTGGCTAATCATGGTGAATTTTTCAAGGGGAAACCATCCCAAAATGGCTCGAAACATGTCAGGTGAGTGAAATAATGTGAAATATTTTCAATTTGTTACCCAGTAATTATCAGTAATTCAGTTTGTTACCTTCAGACTATTTCGTAATACATAGCTAGTGACATACTATTGATTCATTTCTGGGAATCCCCAATTGACCCAGTAACACCAGGCTGTTCCCAGTTCCTCTGATCCATGGTAAAACTGGGGCGTGTTTCATATTTTTTTTCAGGGGATGGGAGGAAGAAATTAAATTAATTACCCAGATTCGATGTTATATACTGTAGCCTAAGTATTGAATTAATTAAGATAATTAAGATATCCGGATTACATATATTGAATATATTGGAGGTTTCCTGAAATCCGGGTACCACTAGATTTAATGCGTTTTAATAGAATTGTGCATCATACACCATCCAGCTATTGCGGATGCCCCAGTTGTGGAAATACCACATCCGTAATTTACATGACATTTATTTACTCAGATTCCATATGTTCTTTCTTAATTGTTAAGATATCCTATACATTACTATACATATATGGAGGTTTCCTAAAGCAGAGATACCCCTAAATCATCCACTTTAATATAGAATTGTCCATTACTATGCATATATATATATAGATATACAGATAGTAAATTTCCTATAAATATATATAGAATGTCCATTACTATACAGATAATGTGCTATATATATATATCTGTATAGTAATGGACATTATATTTCATAGTATCTTATAGAACATGTATAATATTAGGATATACTGTCCTATATATATACAGTAATCCTATATTACAGGACATTACTATATATTAGGGATAAAATTAAGGATATATTAGGGATAATGTTCCTAAATATACCCTCTGGTAATTTAACATAACTATGGAAAATCACAATTTTTCATGGGAAAATCCACTATAAATGGCCATTTTCAAGAGCTATGTTAAATTACCGGAGGGTATCCTTAATTTTTATCCGAAATAATATCCCGAAGAAACCCGTCCCTCAGACGGAGATGGCCTTGGCCACGATGACAGAGACCTGCAGCTGCGGCACGGCCGATGGCCGCTTGGGTCATGAGAGGAACCCAAAAAGTCCTATGGCGGGGAAAGTCCTGATAAATGGAGGGTACAGTTGGGAACATTTTACTATGGAGATAATTGATATATATATATATATATATAATATATATATAATATATATAATATAATATATAATATATATATATAATATAATATATAATATATAATATATAATATATAATATATAATATATAATATATGTAATATATGTAATATGTATATATATATAATTTCATCCATTATACCCATGATATATCCCAATAAACGCCCATTATATCCCAATTTCCATAAACGATGAAGCGGTTCTCAAAGAATCGCGGTTCTGAAAAAAAATCCATCGTCCGAGTTTCGTCCACGTTTTATGGTGAGTTTGATCATCCCAAAGAGCACCCGGCCTGGTAATTTGTTACAGTTTGCTATTGAAAATGGCCATTGAAATAGTGGATTTACCTATTGAACATGGTGATTTTCCATATTTTTTTGTATGTTTACCAGAGGGTAAAGGGTGAAATTCCAGAAAATGGGGATAGCAAGTCCCAAGATTGTTTATTCTAAATCGACCGACACAAGATGGGGATTTGAACCAAAATTTGTTAGATGAATTTCAAGAAGAAACATAGTGAAACATCTGAACTACAATATTTTATTTACCATCTGGTTATTTAACATAGCCATGGAAAATGGCCCATAGAAATAGATGGTTTACCTATTAAAAATGGTGGATCTTTCCATGGTAAACTTTGACGTACATCAAGCAATGGAAGCTCTATGAAGCACTCAAATAAATAGACTCGGGTTTTCTAGGATGTTTTTTTTTCTTGGATATCTACCTGGCAAGTGCTTTTCTCTGACTTTTCCATGCAAAACTTGGGATTTCACCAAAAGCCATAGGGGTAGCAAGCACTACAGTGTTCATTCGCCCTTGCAAACAGTTGCAGGACCATTCCAATTTGACTGAAGTCGCCTGCATTTAGTGGGTGGATTCCGAACAAAACAGTGGATCCGCCAGAAGAAACGTTGAAGATCAATCCAAACAAAGATCAAGTCATTCTCCTTCTCAACAGCTACAACCCAATTGTAAATCGGATACCTGCGGCTGGAGGACTTACCATCACCAGAATTATTCACTATATAATACATTATAATACTATATATACATATGTTCTTTTTCACCAGGATTACTAGCATAGATCTATTGGTTGATTAATGAATAGAGGGGTCACCCCTCTACAACCAATAGGCAGATGATGAACCACATAGATGTCACCCCGCGCCCAGCTGACGAAGATATGCACAAGGAGGACTGCAAGGCTGGTTGGCTGGTTTTTTGGGTCTACCATTTGGTTATGACTAACATAGCCATGGAAAGATCCACCATTTTTAAGAACGGTAAACCATCTATTTCTATGGGCCATCTATACCATGGCTATGTTAAATAACCAGAGGGTACATCCCATTAATCACTTCAGTTTTCACATCCCATTGAAAATGACAATTTTTGTAGTGGATTTACCCATTGAAAATGTTGATTTTCCATAGCTATGTTAGTTTACCAGAGGGTAAAATTTACGGGCAGTGGGGCAATTTTCGAAAAGCCCTAATTTTTGGTGCGGAAGCGAAAGGGAGAAGAATCGACGCATCGACTTTTCCAGAGCCGGTTCTGCAGTGCTTGCGGAACTGGTTCGTTGCCATATAACTTTGGCATTTCAGGATCCGATTGATTGGAGGTACCATATATAAGGCCTATTTTTTAGGCCTATGTAAGTGACTATCACCACAATAAAATTAAATCTGCCCATCATTGGAAATATCCCCAATGACTTGATATCACTTTCCAATGGGAAGATTGGCTGTTCCTCCGTCGGACGACGGTATACCTGTGACCTGGCATGATCTCACTGCGACCAGGCAAGAACGCGAGGAGAGATGTCGAGGGGCTCAATTTGCAGAGAATAATGAAATATATATATATATACATATGTATGTATGTATGTATATATATAATGATATATAATGATATATAATGATATATAATGATATATAATGATATATAATGATATATATGTGCTTGTCATTGGTTTGAACCATACTGAACCCTCAACAAATGAGTACTTTGGCAAACTTTCTGCGCATCAATGGTATTTCGGAACACGTTATCCGCTTGAGAAACTGGATACCGTAGCAAATGGTGGCCTGGAAAAGCGCCGCGGGTCGTGGCCGTCCAAGGTTGAGACTTCTGGGAGCGGTGCGGAAAAGCAATACCTTGGTGCGGCTGGCCGATATGGAGCCGATGTTTCAAATTCTGGGTCCGGTGCTGAGGTACCCTCCAGTAAATTAACATAGACCCTGGTAGATAGGGGTTGGAAGATTAGTTTCCTCTAAAGAATGGTGATTTTCAGGGTCTATGTTAATTTACCAGAGGGTAGAATGGAACAAAATCTCCGGAGTTAAACATAAGTTCAAAAACCGACTTGCAGTTCATTCACGCAGATTTTTTGGTGCTGACTGAGGTGCTGTTTGGACAATATCCCTGCAGTTTTTTTTTGCACTTGAGGTGATCCAGCAACACATCGACTTGACTAGATGGACACCCTCCCAGTGATCAGATCTACCATTTTTCTCTGAGCTTTTCGGAACGGTGTGGGAAGAATTCACCGAGGCCTGAATAGGCTCTTCTGCAACAAAGTGTGAACGCCTTAGTGACATCACAGCTTGGTTTAAATGGAAGTCGTTGGGTTTGTCTGAAAATATACCACAATTTTATGATTTTCCCGAATTCAAATTGCCAAACATGGGGGTTTATATATATATATAATATGTATATATATATAGATGCAATTTTTAATGGACAAATCCAATTGGATTTCAGAAGCAAACTTGGGGACTTGGGATTGAGCATCTCATAAGCACATGGGTATGGGTATGACTTTGTGTTTTTTTCCTAGATGATTCTCATAGCAACTTCGCTACGACTTTACCGCCCCACGAATGATGCTGAATTATTGGGTGGTGTCAACCCCAGATTAGACCCTGGTTTATTCATTTTCGGGGGCCCCAAGCAGTGTCAATCTCCTATCAAAATGGTACCTGTCCAGTGAAAACGGCCCAGGGGTATTGCCCGATCTTAAAATCTCGGTGATTGTAGAAGAGCTCAAATCTCTTTGAGGATGCTTCCTTTTTCAATCATTTGCAAGAATGCAAAGCGCTTAAAATGCATGCTTATACATATTTTTTTTTGATGTCTATGTAGATACACACCTACATCGATACTGCGATGTATATCTATATCTATATCTATATCTATATCTATATATATATATATCTATATCTATATCTATATCTATATATATATATATATACATATCTATATCTATATATATATATATATCTATATATATATATATATGTATGTATACACATTTAAAATTGCTGGGATGGAGACAGCCAGGCCACGGGAGACCTCGGCCTTAGATCCGGGCTTTGTGATCTACCGTGGTGTCAGTGGAGCCCAGAGCAAGGGCACGGACGGGTTTTTTTCGCCCCAAAATGGGGAGAAAACGTGGGAAATTCCAAGGGAATTCAGGAAATCATAGGATTTTCCATGGTTTTTGATAGGAATTCATTGGAATTTCCATGGGCAAAATATATACCCTCTGGTTATTTAACATAGCCATGGAAAATGGATGAACATGGCCCATTTGTAGATGGTTTACCTATTATAAAAAAAAATGTGATTTTCCATGGCTACGTTAAATAACCAGATGGTATATATATATATATATATTACCAATTCAATAGGCTATGGGCTGTGCAACATTTTGAGCCATACCCAAACAGCACAACAGCTGGTCGATCACCAGTTTATCACAGTTTCCCCAAAAAATCTTGGACATCCTATAATTCAATGGATTGGTTTAAGGGAAAATTTACAGGAAAGCCCCATATTTAATGGGGAAATCCATGGTTTCCTGCAAAATTTCCCTTAAACCAATCCATTGAATAATTGTGAGTTTATGAACAGAATGACCTTTGCTCCACAAAAAGACTCCCCGGTGACAAGCGCGATCTGAATGTAACGGCTGGGGCACACAGACTGACAGGGTTTCTACGCAGCCATAAAACATGTCAAGTTTGACTGATCCCAAGTGCAAAGTTTACCTTCAAATCCATTTTTTATGTTCAATTTCCTGGCACTTCACAGTGTTCACAGCATGCCGCATCCAAAGTGACACTTCATATTTGTGCCTGGGTGCTTCCATACTCAGATTATCCACATTTTGTTCATGCATTCTTTTCTGTACTACCACTAATTGCGGACCTTTTCTGAATCACCGAAAATGGCTTGGTCATGTGGTTAAAACATGTTAAAACAATGTCATAAACCCACCATCCCCCAGAAAAATCACAATTTTTGTAGGTGGTATAAACTTACCATTCCCAGTCAGCTTGGTGGTCTCCAAGATGCTGGGATGATCATCCCGAGAATGGATCAAAAGCTGTAAAATCACCATATTTTGGGGGAGTAAAATGAATAAACATCCGTTTTTAGCAATGATTAAACACCAAACAAGTTGAATTCTGATAAATATGAGTTTCGAAAACGTGGCTGTTTTCGTGTAAACCAGTTTATGTGGAACATCCATAAACATAGTGATGTCACATCCACCATAAACATAGTTTTTTCGGACATCGAATTCCAAGGATCTAAGGATCCTTAGCTTTTTGGGACGATACACCATAAACTGCTTGGTGATTTGGAACATGTTTTATGACTTTCCAGAAACACTTGGGAATTTCATCGGGCCCCAATCTGACGAACTATGACGAGTTCTCCATGATTTTTCAGGGTAGGTCAACATGGTCAACCACCAACCAGTCATTATTCAATATGATTCATTCTTTTTGAGTGTAATTTTTTCAACTGATCAACCAGGCTTTATTGGTTGTAATTACCCTCTGGTAATTTAACATAGCTATTGAAAATCCACCGTGCTATTAATGGGAAAATCCACTATTCATCGTCATTTTCAATAGCTATTTTCACATAACCAGAGGGTAAACCATCCGGGGTACCATGACGACGGTCATGACGAAAAACGTACCGTGCCCCCAGGTGGCTGGGGTCAATACCCCCAGCGGCGTCTTTGGGGACCATTCCAACATGGTCCCGCACGCCGGGACGCTTGTGGCGGTGACAGGCGGCCGGAACACCACATTATATATATATATATATATAATAGACACATATAGACACATATGGACACAATAGACACAATAGACATATATATATGCATATATATATAATACAATTATATATATATATACATCATATATAACATATTTCAGCTCATTGCAGTTTTTACAGAATTATATATGGGTTATGTGTCAAAATCCCAATTTCCCCCGGTCACAGTCACAAAATAGCAGATTGCCATGGATGTCCATCCGCAGTTGTTGGGAACATGGGAAAATGTTGGGAAAATGTTGGGAAAATAATTGATCATCACCTCATTTTGACTGCTAGAGAAACAACATATTTGGTCGTGGGTTTAGGCCCTTTAGGCTGAAGTGAAGCAGTTCCAAGCTTTCAGTAGTCATCATTTGGTTTATCCTTCTCTCAAGCATATGACAGTCAGGTTTTAAGCCTGAGACATCCACTACTAACCATCAGTCAACCAATGACCGTGGTTAGTGGATTCTTATGATTCTTCTGGTCACAACGGGTGATGTACTACCTATAGCTAGATACTTGATTTTTCTCATCAAGGGTGATATATCGATATATCAATCATATAAACCTATATAGACATAGTATGAGATACGTCTATGGTTTTTCATACATAGAAATTATCAATGGTAAGCATTATATACAAGATATATGAGGTACGTGAACATTATACATATACACATATATATATATATATATACATACATACATACATACATATATATATATATACACATCTATGCGATCCCGTGACTCGTCACCTGAGGCTTGGAAGGGCGTGAGTGTCTCACTTGGTAGCCATGACTTCCTACAGCAACAGGACGGGACGATTGGGACGAAGAACGAACGACTCGTCGAGATGTGGTCAGATGTGGTCCATAATGATTGAGATGATTCGTTTTTTGCAGCGTTTGGCAGTTCCTGCGTCACGAATCGTCGTGGTCTTGTTTAAAAAGAGTTTGCCCCGGTGGGTGGATTAAGCCTACTTATCCAAACCAGGGAGATGAACCACCAAATCTATATATATATAGACGTATCTGGTTGGTGGTTTGGAACATTTTTTTTTTCCATATATTGGGAATAATCGAGCCCCAACTGACTTTCATATTTTTCAGAGGGGTAGGTCAACCACCAACCAGGTATACTTGCCAAGAATTTTGGGGAGATGGGGATGCAACAATCAAGACATTCTTTCTTTGATAAGTAAAAAATGGAATTTGGGGTGAACCGCTGACATTTTGCTGGGTAAACCTCAGTGAATGTTCGATGCATGCGTTCAATCTCTTGTATCTACTGACAACAAACCTCTTTCAAAGAGGTATCCAAGGTTGGACATAAGAAATCGGCTTAGGATTTTAAAACCAGCTGGGGTGACAGGTGACTGGCGACGGTTGCTGTTTTGTTCATGTTGGTCAGTGTCTAAGTATGGAAGCATCTTTTTGTAGGCTAAAGAAATATGTCAGATCCTACCAACAATCATAAAATGTTTTAGGGATATCTAAGGGTCGCCATCTTAGATATTGGTTCATTGTTCAACAGTTGCACTGTTGTTCATACCTGAACTGGTTGGTGCTTTTAAACATGACGCCATTATTTTCATTTATTTTCCATTTCATATATGGGATGTCATCCTTCCCATTGACGAACTCCATCATTTTTCAAGATGGTTAAGTCACCACCAACCAGTCTATGTTCCCTTCTATTCACCGCCATTTCGGGGGTGTCTCAGCCTTCAGGAAGGGTTCAAGCCGAACACCGTGTGTGGATTCTCAGCGCGCCTGATTCAGTGATGGGATGTCGACGGTCAGCCGAGACGCGTGGTACCTCAAAGCATGGAGGTTTCCTAAGTCATGGGGGGGTACCCCCAAATCATTCAAGTCATGGATGACTATGAGTTACCCTCTGGTAAACAGCCACATAACTATGGAAAATCACCATGCTATTAATGGGAAAATTCACTATTTCTATGGCCATTTTCCATAGCTTTTTGTATGTTTACCAGAGGTTAGCATTGAAATCCTGTCATGGTGACTGGGGGATCCACCATGACTTTGTTGAAACTCCCGATACTTTCAACAACTGGTGATTCACAAGATCCTTGGGTTCCTTGTTTTTCCATTGTTAATCGTATATATGCAGAATATGTAGATATATATATACACAACTCCCAGACATATCCATTGTCATATAATAATCATAATATCCCATTAATGTACCATTCATTTCAACTAATATTATATATATATGTATATATATGTATATATATATATATGATGAATATACACTAATTATTTTACGTTCATAATATCCCTTGTCTTGCGGATCGAGCCGGCAGAATTCCAAGATTTTGGACACGGCGTTGTGGAAATCCTGAAGCTGACGGATAGGATCCCAGTAAGCGACAGCCTTTCATGGATGTTTGGATTACCCTCTGGTAAACTAACATAGCTATTGAAAATTGCCATTTATAGTGAGTTTTCCCATGAAAAATTGTGATTTTCCATAGTTATGTTAGTTTACCAGAGGGTATATCTAATAGAAATTACCATCATTTAACACAAGTACAGTAGCAGCTATGTTTTTTTATCCAAACATGGTAACCAGCAACCTTTCATCCATGTTTGGATTTATAGGTTAACTTATGGGTTCACATGATAAGTTAGGATCATCTAACCAACTGGTCAGATGTTCCTTTTTTAAATTGACTCGCCAGGCTGGTATCCATCCCGCAGTTTCCCATTAACAAAAGGCCAGGTCATTTTTCTACGGTCGAAGTCCCTTCTTTCGTGTGGCCTATATTTATCACGGTTTCAACCATCAAAAAATATCAATCCACTCATCATGGAGGTTTCCTTCGCAATGGGGAAAACCCCCGTAATGTCACCATGGCTTTCTTTATACGACATGTAAGGCCATATAGAAGTCAATTTTGGATGATTTGGGGTACCTCCATTTTAGGACCTTAGGACCCCCCCCTATATATATACACATAGATATGGAGGTTTCCTGAAATGGGGGTACCTCCAAGTAATCTATTTTGATAGGAGTTTCCATTATAAACCATCCATTTCGGGGATACCTCCATTCATGGAAACCACCATATATATATATATATTATATATACATGATTCCAATAGAATGACATAGATACCCTCTGGTAAACTAAGATAGCAATTGAAAATCACCATTTATAGTGAATTTTCCCATGAAAAATTGTGATTTCCAACCACATATCCTAGAATTCCACCATCATCATCCCATGATGGCTAAAGCCAAGGCCTGAGGGAGGCACCAGCGTCTTTCCTCGGCTCTGGGTGCGCATCACCTGCTCCTCGTGGCATCTCAGCTGCAGAAAAGGCGCGATTTAACTGGATGTGTATAATATATATATATATATATATCTATACATCCCATAACCATATGTGAAATGATGTTAAATGTATGTATGTATGTATATATCTATATCTCTATTTGCTATCCATCCATCTATCTATCTATCTAATCTAATCTAATATAATCTAATATAATCTAATGTAATCTGATCTGATCTGATCTTATCTAATCTAATCTAATCTATCTATCTATCTATCTATCTATCTCTCTCTCTCTATATATATACACACCTTGCTATGTGAGTCATTGCAGGGGTTCTGCGACCTGGTTGTATGTAGGGATCATAATGGGTCATTGTGGGAACCCTATAAAGCAGCAAGTCATAATAGCGGATCAGATTAGACAAACATGGAGGGCGGGAACTTTCTATCACTGAAAGGACATGTTGTGTTTTTGATATATAACCCCCAAAGGAATAGGAAAGTCAAAACCTATGGAAACAATAAAAAGTCACCAAACATCTATCCTTTTTAGGCTTACTGTATTTAAATTTGAAGTACCCGACCTTAATCGCAGAGATGTGCAGAGAATATCCATTTCAGGATGGCCATATGTCATGTTTCAGCCATTTGAATCCAGTTGCAGGGCTGGAAAATCACTCTTGAAGTGGTCAAGATTGATGAAGAGTGATGGGCCCTGAAATGGGCACTAATCATGGATGAAAGTGGATTTCAAGTGCTAATTGAGGAAGCAATTGGCTCAATTTGGGCATCTGAAATGGCCCTTTTCCGTTTTTTTTTTTCCGATATCAAACTAAATCAGCGTCCCAGATGGGAGAAAAAACTGATCTCAACATCGGAAAAACACCAGATACATTTCATGAAACATACTAGTTTACAGGAACATCCTATAGAAACATGAAGATCTATAGGATTTTGTATGATATTGAATAGAATATTGAACATCACTATGATATGAAATAATCTATCAGCTAAAATATCCATCAATGTAATCGTCAATGACATGTGTGACATGTGTTATATGATGGGATTTCAATGTTAACAATGTGATAGAACTAAGATCAATAATTATTCACAGATCAACAACTATAGATGGATATGAACTAATAACATTAACATCATATAATTGTTAACCTATATTGACGAATGAACATAGATAAATAAGTTTAAACGAATGTTAACTAATTATTAACTTATGTTGACTATAATGTTAACTAACCACCAACAATTAATAACATTGATCATATAATAACCATTAATATAAATAAAACCATATTGTTGTATTAATATATCAATAACATTAGCATTATTAATAAGATTAACCTATATTGACTATAATGTTAACTAATCAACTAATCTAATAACCATGATTGTTAATTGTTAATCTATATCACCTATAACATTATTAATGATTATTTGTGGTTAGTTAACATTATAACCATTAAAACTAATGTTAAACTATAACTAACCATTATAATTATTGATAATGGTTATAATATTAGTTAATCACAATAATATGGTTATAATGTAGTATTTATAGTACTGTTGATGTTAACATTGACCATATTATTAACCACCATGAAACTATAGTTAACCATAGTTATAAAGTTATAACCATTATCAATAATATTAACCACCATCAACTGCCCATTATAACTATTGTTAACAACCATTACCCTCTGGTAAATTAACATAGACCCTGAAAATGACCAATTTATAGTGGTTTCACTAGTCTTCCAATCCCTATCTGGCAAGGTCTATGTTAATTTACTGGAGGGTAAATGAGGTAATGTTAACATCAACAGAGCTAATCGTCATGAACCAGGCCCGTCATGGCCACGCGAAGCCCGTCGCGAAGCCAGTCCAACGAGGTCACATCGAGAGAAGCGACCCTCCAAGAGCACTTCGGGGCATAGCCGGCATTCCGGGCCATTAGGCGGGTGCACGCCATGGAAAACGAATGGGGTGATATATATATAATATTATATATATTATATACATATGTATATATATATATATATATACATACAAAAATATGTACATTATATATATATGTATATGTATATGTATATGCATATGTATATGTATATATGTATATATAACTGTTGAAGGGTTATCCGGTTGTCAATGGGATTGAATGCTTAAGAATGATTAAGACTGAGAATATCATTGGGGTATTATGCTGAGATATTGGCATATTGGGGTTCTCTGAATCATTTCCCCAAGAAATACTGCCATTTGGAGAGTGGGGGCCCCTGTGGGCCCCCCTTATTTTACCGTGTTTTTTTTTTGGTGTTTTTGGGATAAACCATATATTTTTATCTGGCCATTTAAGGGGATATACAAAGCATTTCAGACAAAACCAACCATTTCACGGGCTTTAATGGTTAATGTGAGTCATTTGATTATTCTACATTAATATATAGCCATAAAGAATAGTTATTATTACGATATTACTGCACATCATGATCACACACATAGATTATTGAATGGATATTGTAGATGTTGTTATAGAATATTATAGATAGTATATAGGTTTTATATATATATATATATATCCAATATCTATTTCTTAGACGCTTAAAGGTTGGCCTGTAAATATTCTCTATCAACAACAACCATTGTATCTTATCTATGGTACGCCTAAAATTCCAACATATTGCAACCATATAAATGATTTTGTAGATATTTTTGTTACATGTTGTTACATATATTGTTGGTAACCACCATCATATAGCACCTAAAACACATCATTAACATCTATATCACATTAACACTACCCCATATGGTAATGGATATTATGATATATCACCTATTATCATACTATATCGATAGTGATGATATACTATGAATATAAGAACCATAATTAACCATGATTTACCATGAACATACCATCAATATCTTTAAACCATCATACCATTCACCATCATTAAACCATTAATACCCATTATAATCCCATTAATATCCCATTAATATCACATAAAACCCCATTAATATATACCCTCTGGTTATTTAACATAGCTATGGAAAATGGTCCATAGAAATAGATGTTTCTTTTGATGATTTCCCCATTAATAGCATGGTGATTATCCAGTTCGCTACGTTGAATAACCAGAGGGTATATATATATAATATTAACCAGAGGGTCAATGAGATTAAGTGTTGACCATCATTAACCATCATTTACCATTATTATATGAGATAAGATTAACACTTTGTCAACCTTTATATATATATATTAATATTAACCATTCACCATCTCCAAATCTCACCATCTTTTTTGAGCATCTTTTTTTCACATCTCCAAATCGATCTCCGCAGGTGCTCAGATCCCAGATACCTCCTCCTGGGAGTCAGTGCCTGGGCGGCAGTTTTTTTTTTGACTCGTCGTGGGAAACGTGGTGAAAACATGGTGAAAACATGGTGAAAATGGTAATGAGATACGAAAAAAGGTGAAAAAACATGGTGAAAGAAATGGAATTAGAGACTTTGACCATGGTGAAAAACCACGAACAAAAAGGTGAACGAAATTGAGGGTTTAACACGATTTAACCACGAAAAATGGTAAAAGATGAGGGGTTCACCAGGAACAATGATGAGTTCACCAAGAAGAATAGTGGAAGATGATTATTCCATCAGCTAAAGTTGGGATACAGTGTGATACATTGGGATACTATCAACAGCCGGTTGGTGGTGACCGGAACCATGGACTGGATTATGACTTTCCATTCAGTTGGGAATGGAGTAATCATCCCAACTGACGAACTCTATCATTTTTCAGAGGGGTAGGTATACCACCAACCAGTACTGGAAGGTGATACTATCAACAGATGTGTCTGTTTTTTTTGTGAAAACAGTCCATTCATGGGAACATGTCGATGGAACCAACAATAAGGATTTCAGCAACAAGCGACATGAGTTGACCCTACAAAAATTGGAGCGTTTAACAGCCACAAACGCGGGTTGAACAGCAACACTATGGCAAAGTTGAGCCAAAGACTTGGGATATCCGAGAAAAGTCTGGAAGGATCCTGTGAATTTCAACGGGTTTTTTGAGTTTCCATTTTCGTTTCCATTCAAGACCTTGATCCTGGTTTCCCTATTCACTTCATCTATAAAGGTGTCCTCAGATAGAACAGTCTAGGATCCTTGGATCCCATTTTCATGCTGAAGAATAGCCGGTTCAAACGATCGAAAACATCGACACGAGATAACTCCCACATAGATCTGGTAGTGTCCCTCCATGTCCCTCCCTAGTTTTGTTTGGAGACTCCCATATATCTGGATGGAATTATTCCATGAACATCCCATGAAAATTTCCCATTATTAACCCTATGAAAACACCACATTAATAGCCCATTATTATACCTATTAAACATTATTAAACCATATAAAAGCATATTAAACCATTGATCCACCCAGTGATGAACGAACCCTTTGCAGCGCGCCGGCACGGCACTGCACTGCACTGCGTGCTGTTTGCAGGTGCCCACTCATCTTATGGGCATCTTGCCTGTGAACGAGGCCGAAGAAAAGTTAGGATGTCACTTACCATAAGGTCATAATTACTAGTATCATAGTGGTTATCATAGGATGTTAACTATGGTATCATAGGATGTTAACTATGGTATCATAGTGGTTATCATAGTTACTATGTGGGATGATACTAAGATTGTCATCGATTATCATAGACTATCATAGATTGTCATAGATAAACACCTAGATTGTGGATATTACTATTCACCATAGTTACTAATATATTCACTATAGTTACTAATATATTATAGTAAGTATAGTTACTATAGTAAAGTTACTAACTGGGATGGTATATACTGGGATTTATCACCACTATATTTATATAGGACTATACTAAGATTATCATAGATTCTCACGATCATCCTATCCAATTGGATATTATTATGGGATTAAACCTGAAACTATCCACTAAGTTACCATGATCATCTATAAGTTTATAAGGGATGATACTTTCCAGAAAAAACATGGAGACTATCATAGATTATCACTCTCCAATCCTTTTAACGGGGAATCCCGTTCTTAACCAACGGAGCTTGGCGAGCTGGGGATCCAACATGACGTGTCGGAAAATTCCATAGATGGCTTACTAAACTAAGCACCTATTATTGGAGGCTTCCTAAGTATGTTGGGGTTGGTTGACTCCACATCTTTAAACACATCCAATGTTTGTGTTTTTTTTAGAAATCAATGAACAACACAATGGGAATCAGGGAATTCACATTCAGCAAGTTATACAGATTCGCCAATAGATCCCTCAGCAACAATCAGGTTATGAATCAACAAGATTCGGGTGACCGTTCACCAGGGTTCATGATGGGGTGAAAACCTCACCAAGTACTGCTAGGGGGGAAGATTCGTGCTCAGCGTAGCCTAGCAATTTTTTATGGCTCAGCCAATGGCAGCACTGGATCTCTGGTAGATTGGTGGGTGATTGGTGAGTGACCAGCTGATCACTGGGATTCTCAAATCTGATCAGCTGAAAAATACCCCATCGAGTTGCAGCGAAGCATGTTGAAATCTGGAAGAATTCTGGATTCGTCCCCAAAATCTCGAGGCGATCGAAGCGAAAACACCCTGTTATAGGACGGTTCCCAAATCATCCAGGGCTTTTTTTTAAAGGGCCTTCGAGGGAAGTGTTGATCTTCCAAAAGCATGTCGTAGCGCTTCAATTTTCAGCCAGGAACCTTGCAGCAAGTTCCCACCGACGTTGAAGACGATGCAGTCACAGGAGATCTTGATGTCACCCGATTTTCAGCGTTCATCATCTGCCGAAAAAATACACCGGTGAATCATGGTTTAGTCGGGGATAAAACACTTAAAAATATGAATGGAACCCTGGAATGGGGGTGTAACGAATATGAATGGAGGATCAGATTACACCCAATCTGGTTCTTGGTTTTGAAGTTGTTTGAATTCTCGACGATGATCACACACACACAAATCATATATGTATTTTTTTCTGGGATTGAAACCATCACATAGCAATGATAGAAAATCCATAGATTGAACCTGAGACGGCAATCCGAAAAACACAGAATTTCGATATTGCAATGGAATGAGACCATGACATCATGGTACTGAGAATCCCAAATCGAGAAATTCACGTTGCATCTGTGTTTTTTTTTGGCTTCCGATTCTTCAACGAATGTAAGGGTAACCCTACCACAACAAACCATAGCCCAAAATTGACCATCATTTACCCACACTAAAAAAATTGCTAGGACATTTTTTTCGCTGCAGGTGCTTTAAGTTGTGGCGTTTACCACATTGTGCCAGGCCCAATTTTTTGTTTCGTCCATCCGATATTCCCATGAGCCCCGCTGGGATGAGTCCCAGTTGCGGTTCGAGGATGAAAAAAGCTGCCCCGGTTTTGTTTTAGACCTTGGTTTGCAGATCAAGTAGGGTTTAAGGCAGATATATCGAACCATAGTTAGATGGGTGAAACTATACAAACATATAAAATCATATAAACATATACTGTATAATTATATGTATGTATAATTATGTATATATATATATTTGGAGTTCAGTCCCCATTTACATTTGTTAATCCCCATATTTATCCCCATAAACATGTGAAACTGGGGAGCACCAGTACTGGTGGCGTTGAGGATGACTGGGAAATTGGTCGCACAAAGACCCTGCGGCCGCCGAATACTGGGTGTTTCCCAGGCAGGTCTGGCACGGGGCAGTGGTAATCCCCAGTTTCTTTGAAGCGGCAAACAAAAGATGAAGATTTCAAGGGTTTTTAAAATATATGATTCTAGCACTATCAAGTATGATTATAGTTTTTTAAGCATATGTTTCTAGTACTACGAACTAACTGTGATTGTAGTTTTATATATGATATTTTAGTGCTATTAACATCGATTATATAACTATGATTAAAAGGACACATGAAGGTAATTGAGCTGATGCAATCCTTGGATGATGGTTAATTCTGTCCTCACATTGACCAAAACCAGCCTTGGCCCGGAAGAATGTGGCAGGAAGAAGGGTCGCTTGGGCATGACGATCCTTGATGAATGATAGAGATCTCATTCCGATCTCACTGTAGATGATGGTTAGCATGAGAAACAAATGATTGCTTAGAAACTGCATAACGCCTTGGATCCTCTATCCTCTATCCTAAATCACTGCCTGGGAGCGCCAGATCTGATCAACAACGAGAAGATCGAGCACAAAGCCACTGTGCAGCACAAATCCTGCGATTTTTTTGCTCCATAATATATATATATATATATATATATATATATTATTATTATATTACATGATATGATATGTGTATGTCTAAACATGAGGTATTCCCCAAATCCACTGGTCAATCCAATTCCCCCAATATTAAACACCCCCTTTCCCTGGGTCCCAATATGTGAAAATCCCAGTTGGGATGGTTGGAGCAATGGCGATTTTTTGCATCCCAATTCCCAAGTGGGATGTGTGTCCAAGTAGTGATATCTTTAGGGGACTTTGCCAGAGGGTATATCTCCATGTTTGTTGTCTGAATACCAAGTTTCTTCTTAACTTTGCCAGTTTGGATGGTCATTTTCGCATGTTTCTGATTATAGTCAGCAATGTTGATGGTGAATTAACAGCTTTGATGGCTAAATCAGTTAAATCTCTGCTTCTTGGTGGCTAAATCCCAAGGTGTTGATTTTTCAACGAGTTTCAAGGGTTTCAGGTAAGGCCAACCCCCATCGCCACAGCTTTCTCTGAGGTCGTTTGTGCTGTGATCAGCGGACAGATGCGTCACGGCATCCGCATCGGGCAACGCGAGCGGGGAGCCCCGAGCCGCAGGGGGTCGCCGTTCACCTGTCGAGTGCAGATGGTTGATCATTATTTTCCTTGTGAAGATTGCGTCTTTAAGACCCATTTTTGGAGAACATGTGGTTCAAAATAGTTATATGATGTTATATGGCTATGACTCAAAAAACGGGTATGGATCGCTACGCAATGATCCAGACGTACTTGTGTGGAACGAAGGAGTTACACAAATGATCTCAAAAGATTTCTATCTCTTCAAAGGGGTATGGATTGGGGCCTTGGGGGTATGGAACACGGGTATGGATTGCCTCCGGGGTAGTGGATCGGGACCTTACATTTTGATGATCTGATGGTCCAGTAGTGACACCAGTGATTTTTCTGTGGGTAAAGCAATGTCATAAAAAACCATCCCCCAGAAAAATCAGCATTTTGATAGGTGGTATGTTCACCATTCCCAGTCATGGGTGGGTAGTTTATTATTATTATTATTATTATTGTTTTAACCACATTACCATTAATCACCATTAATCACCATTATCAATCACCATTAATCACCATTATTACCCACATTACCACTTTTTGAAGCCATCGCAGCCTCAAGGCGTAGCTCGATCTACGACATCGAAGAGCTTTACGGTCACAGTGAAGAACTTTGCCTTGGAGGTCTGGTGGTTGGTCATTTCATTTTGGCAGTAGAACTGGTAGAGAGTTTGGTTGATTTTTTCTGTTACCCTCTGGTAATTTAACATAAATAGTTGATTTTCCCTTAAAAAATGGTGATTTTCCATAGTTATGTTAGTTTACCAGAGGGTATGAGTTTCAACTTTTTCTAATCCAATTGATACTTGATATGTTTGCATTTCAAATATATTTCGAGTTTTCAACCTTTTCTTTCACGTTGATAAAACAATCATCAACCGTCCCTAATTGGTGGTTTGGAACATTTTTTATTTTTCCATATCTTGGGAATAATCATCCCACCTGACTAATATTTTTCGGTCAACCACCAACCAGACAATCATCAACCATCCATATTTTGGTTGAGAAAACCACCCATAAAAATGGTAAGCCGTTGGGGATGGTGGATCATATTGCTATGACCTGCAGGGGCTCAGATAGTGCGGTTATGGAATTCGTGGATCGATGCTACTCCATTGCTACTCCGTCCAATTTAGGAATATATATAGTATTATATAATGATATACTTATATATAATTATATATATATACATATTAAATAAATAAATATATATATATTATTCAACATATATATATATATATATATATATATTATTGCAGATAATGTATGGAAGTGGATCACGATTCGTCACTTCCAAATCATTTGCTTTCGTGACTTCGCCAGCGCGCGTTTAGGTTCCCCGACGGAAGTGGAGTTTGAGCTCCAGCTGAAGGTTCAAGCTCCAAGTGCGGCTGACATGTTGACTTGCCACGTTGGTTTGTCCGTGAGGTGGCAGAAACCGTTTGTTTTTTTAGCATCAAAAACCTTAGGGAGTTAACCATCAACAATAGTGGTGTAACATGGTTTACTAGTCTGATCTGATAGCTTAAAATATCAAAAAAACTATTACATCTATGATTATTCCTAGAAAATATACTAGTAACCATTTAACTGGATACCATGGATTTCAATGGATTGAATTGTACAACGACCTCACTGCGACCGAACCCTGGAATCATGGTTAGTAAGGAACATCATCCCCTTTTATGGCCTTAATTCAGGTTAGTGAAATATTACAATTTACCCATATATATATTATAAGAATATATATATATAGGCCATATGGTACAGTACCTCCATTTTAGGTTCCTGAAATGACCATTGATATATATATATAATTATATTACTATAGCTGTGTTGAAATCATGATTTTCAGTGGATTCTCTGCCAGGTCCCTGTGGTATCTGTCGATGTTCGCTGGCCGTTCTGCAGCCGGAAAGTGCCACGTCTCCGTCACAGGGCCCAGGGGACGTTGACTCGTTGGACGACGCGTTCGGATCAGATGTAACCAACAAAGGTGTTTGAAGCATGGGTGTACGGTAGACTACGGTATACCTATCATGGTTATAAGTTAGTTATAAACTCCCTATTAGTTGGGACATCACCCCTATAATAAAAAGGTGAAATGACTTCCACTTAGTTCACTTAGTTCACTGCGCCTCCAAGCGCCGCGCCTCAGATTCCAGGCTGGAGCAAAGCAACGATGCATTGCTGGAAGTCAGTTTCGATGCATCCGCGGAGGAGCCATCCTTTTTTGAGCGCCCGTTTCTGGGTGCAGTTGGGGTGAAAGAAATGGGTATAACTCCATGGATAAATAACTAACCCCAGAAGCTGGGATATAACTTACCTATCTGGTTTGGAAATGTTTGGAACATTTTTATTTATTTTCCATTTCATATATGGGATATATAATCCCAACCCCATTTGACGAAGTCACCATCATTTTTCAAAGATGGTTTTTTATCCACCAACCAGCTATCATTGTGGTGAAATCTGTTCACTCCCATATAATGGTTATAACACCTCTCTCTCTCTATATATATAACCCCTAGAACTAGAACTATGGTTTTGTATAATATATGATTATATATATATATATATCATATATCTATCTATCTCTCTCTATATATATATATATACATATATATATATATATATCATATATCCACTGAAGTTCACTGGAATTTTTAGCACTGCACTTCCAAACGGAGAGTCCGTCGTGTGGTGCAAACGGTGGTTCAGATTTGCCCAAATCCCGATGGCAAGTGACGGATCAGTGACGTGCCGAACGGGAGGAAGTCTCTGAACTGAGGTCATCGCCTAGGGAGGACACCATTTCTATGACTTCCAAACATGAGAATGCATACATGTATATGTATGTATGTATATATATACATACGATTACATATACAGTATACTATACCATATATATATATGATATATTTGTGTATACATATATACAAAGATAGAATAGATTCCCCAAATGAGATGGCATAGAGGTATAGATGTGATTCCCCAAATGAGATGGCATAGAGGTATAGATGTTCAGCTCCTATTTTGTCTCACTGACGGACAATTGGTAAACGGCTCTTGGTCAGAAGTTCTCATCTCGGGTGCAGGATCATTCTGGGGACTTGACCAGTTCCATGTGTTCACATGGACGCCAGGAGCACTTACATTTTTACATCTCCTCATCCTACTTCGATTCCAACAGCAGCTACACTGCAAACCCGCCTGATTGTGTTGCAGCTGCCTGATTTTTTTGCATTCTCAAAATTCATGTCCGATTCCCCCCAAACATGGTTTCATACCAACTGGTGGTTTCAAATGTATTTGCCAAGCATGTCCCATGGAAATAATGGCTGATTTTTCCAGCTAGAAACCTCCATTTTCAATTTTGGATTTCCAAGTGCCAGCCACCTTTGACACCAGAGGCTATGTGATGTCATTTTAGTCATATCTTATCTCCACCCCTGGGATTCTTGATGCCCAATGACTGCTTGGAAGTGCAGTTCCAGTGAACTAAGTGGATATTATATATATATAATTATATATCATACAAAACCGTAGTTGTAGGGGTCAAAAAAAGAGTCCTAACAGTTAATAACCCCTACAACATGTTTATATATATATATGAAACAAGCATGTCCCAAGAGTCCCAACAAAGATGGAGATGAGGAAACACCATTCATGCGTTCATCGCATAGAATTTGTTGCCGGTGATCTTCGGGTGCCAGGTGGCGCTCAATTGGGTCTTGCGACCCGGCTCGGAAGCCTAACCCGGCGCTGGATCTGCCATGGAAATGGTGAGATAGCGAAAAAGGAATCATCACGAATTCTTTTGGCAATTTAGATGTGTCTTTTTTCCCCTACATTTTCTGGTGATTTTCTGCTAAACCGCGGATTTCCAGAGAGGAAAAAAACGCACAGCTGGCAGTTGGGCCATGGGTGTTGGTTCAATGGCGCTGAGGTTTGAGACTGGAAGCTGACATGGATTCCGATAACGATCATGTCTCGCCCAACTGATGGGCTGAGCCACGGCCGAGAACGACCGAAACGTCGCGTCGTGTGTGAAAGGCTGCAGCATTTTGGTACTGGTGGCGAACCGCCAATTGAAACCCCAATATTTCAATCCCAAAGTCCCAAAGTCTTGAAATCCCAAATTTTTGGGATTATAATATATTATAATTCCATAACTTTTTTTATGTATCCCATTATAATTACAGTAATAATCCCATATCCTATTAGTGTTTTCGCAACCCAACTGACATTTGGCTTGCGAAACGCGTAGATCTGACAGGGTCGCCCACTGGGATGATCCCCAAAAAATCCATCGAGCCAGGAGGAACATCTACCGGACACCCATGGGATCCCATGGGTTTTTACCATGGGTTTTTACCATGAAAGATACCCTCTGGTAATTTGTTACATAGCTATTGAAAATGGCCATTTATAGTGGATTTTCCCATAACAAATAGTGATTTTCCATAGCTATGTTAAATTACCAGAGGGTAGGGTTTTCCGGTGTAATTTTTCCATATTTTTCCCTATTTTTCCAATCCAATGAAACCAAGATTTCATGCCAAAGATATCGCCCAAGCCCACGGTGAATTATAAAGATCTTCAGCCGAGGCCGCAGAATTGATCGTTATAGCCTACTGTAGGGAGAGCCTTGGATTATGCATTCGCCCTGGTTTGTGTAGGTTCTTTGACACCAACAGCATGGTATGAAAAACGTATTTTCCCAATAATGGTGGATACAGATGGATACAGATGGATACAGCATATCTCATCAGATCATCATCATTGATGTATATGTTGATATGTTGATGTAAAAATTATACCCCATAGACACATATCCATATATCACCATTTCATTATAGATATGGTTTTTTCCTTGCGTTCCACGCGAGTTCTCCACATGGCTTGACCAGTGCTGTTTTTCGCGAATCGCCTTGCACTGAGCAGGTGATCTGCAAGAGACAAGTTCCACTGACCATATTTTACCATGATATTTGATATGGAAAGATAATCAAAAGTTCCATGATATATGATATATACCATAATATATAATGTTTAATACCATGTTGATCATCTATGATAATGACATATTCAATATCTCAAGTTCTATCAACTTGATATCTGAAAATTATCCACTTATCATATCTCATTATAAAATTTAAGATTTACGACGAAGCCGCCTTCTGAACCCACTGTGGACGACCCTTTGACGAAACGATTTTGCGCCATTTTTTTCGAAAACCATGGCGCACTGGCAGCACTTCTCCAAAGCAGCTGGAGGCACCCGTTGTTGAAAGCCGTGGTTCATGGCAACGACGTTTCATGGTTTAATCATGGCTATATAACCATTAATATGACATAATAGAATCATTGATACATGAAAAAATAATCATTATTTAATATGCTTCGTATTAATGGTTATGGATATTGAATGGGATATTCATCGAATAAATGAATATATACATATATAATCATATATATATATAGATATCTATATACGCATAATATCACATAGATGGGATACCTTCCGGTGTCATCCAACATGGCTTTTCAACAGGCTGAAACATTCCCATGAAACATGGAGGTTTCGAGCGTAGCGGCGTAGCGTTGGAAGGGGAAAATATCGATGGATCTTCCATTGCCAAATATTCGATGGACCACCATGAAACTATAGTTACCCTCTGGTAAACTAACATAGCTATTGAAAATGGCCATTTATAGTGGATTTTCCCTTAAAAAATGTGATTTTCCATAGTTATGTTAAATTACCAGAGGGTAACCATAGTTATAAAGTTATAACCATTATCAATAATATTATCCACCATCAACTGCCCATTATAGCTATTGTTAACAACCATTACCCTCTGGTAAATTAAGAGTTGGACCCTGAAAATGACCAATTATGGTGGAAACTAGTCTTCCAAGCCCGATGACTGGCAGGGTCGTCACGTTAATTTACTGGAGGGTAATCCTTTTCCACTGACCAACTTCCCCCCAGAAACATCCAGAAACCAATATATCCAACCATGGTCAGTCGGGGATGAAACCAGAACTTGCTATAGATGTTTATGTGGGACATTTTGGGAGGGGATGCTTAGTCTGAAGGGATGGGAATCTTCGATAGGATTATAAAATGGGTAAGGAAGCTAAGAATACCCACATGGATAGAAAATCAGATTGGATGGCTTTCTCTTGTCTTAAAGGCTAGCCCATTTTCAGACCCAAGAAGTCTAGTTACTAGTTGCTTCTATATCCAAATTACCCTCTGGTTATTTAACAGTTCGCCATGGAAGCCATGGCCCATTTATAGATGGTTTACCTATTAGAAATGGTGGATCTTTCCATGGCAAACTGTTAGTCATAACCAGATGCTTAAAAAAACATCACCAGGATGCAACTGGTTTTTTATTCACCCCCCATTTTCCTCGATATTTCATCGATTAAATCAGCCATTGACAACTGGTGCAGGGCCCTTCATGTGGCATCCCTTTGGAGGACTGTGCGACTGTGCTGAGGTTTTGTCGAATCCACGTCGTTTAAAAACATACGGTGGATGTAGGGAATGAAACAACATGAAACAGAATTGGAGATGGGACAATTTTAACCGGAAACCCCATGAAACCCCAAACAATTTGATGGTAAAAACCCATGGGTTTCCTGCAGATTTTTTCCAACCCCTATATTTGATGGTAAAAACCCATGGTGTTTCCGGTTAAGATTTTCCCGACTAAACCAATCCATTGAAACACATAAAAAAGAGCATAGAACGAGGTGCTATGAATGATGGGATTTGAAACGGGGATCTTCTGGTGATTTGACATGCTTTGGAGGTGTTTTCGGCATCATATGGCATCATAAATATGAACATATCATTGACTTTGGTTTTGACTGGGACACGGTATTTAATGGACATACTTCATCGGATTTCGTTGGGGATATGATATTTGGGTGCGTCTAAGAATTGCGGAACCAACATGGTGCTATCCAGTGGCGGAGGCAGATCGAGGGTCGAGATTGGTCGGCGTAAGCAGTTTGGGTTGACTTCCGGATATCAGATTTGCATAAGAAGACAAGTCTAAAAAGGTTTAGCAGTCCAAAATCACAATTACCATCTGGTTATTTAACATAGCCATGGAAAATCACCATTTTTAATAGGTAAACTATCTATAAATGGGCCATGGCTATGTTAAATACCCAGGGGGTACCAAAGCAACACAGAAAAGAACAGATGAAATCATAAAACATTGAGAGGAAAATGTGCCTGTGTGGCAACTGCTCAAAGAATGGCCGAAACCAAGGACAGCCCAGATTTTTTGGAAAGCAATGGTTCCTCCAGAAGGATTACCTCTGATGACTTTAATGCCACAAGTGGCACTCTGACATCATATGATAAATTAGGCTATACCAGATAGTGCCCGGCCGCGCAGGGGTGGATGTTCAAAAAAGAGCACTGGCAATAAAAGATCGTTGGCCTAGGCCTTGAAATGAAACGATTCAGACACGATGGTGGGCTTTGTGGTTTGGTACTAGTTTCATTCTTAAGGCTGTGAAAACATCACTGAAATGAGGCAAGAGACCCGGTGGACACCCAGTTCTCTCACAGATTGGAATGTGCGAAAATTGAATGCGACGCTGTTGGGCCTTGGGCCAATGTTGAGCTGTGGCCTCAACGTGCCAAGATTGACACATTTTTGATGCCAAGACTGGCGATGCCAGCCTTGATGATAGTTGCAGGGCTTTATCATGGATGATACCATTGTTAGCTCCCAGAGTTGAAGGGCACATTGACAGGAGCCCGCTATATTTCATGGGAAAGACCATGGTACCCTCTAAATTATCGCTTGAAAACAAAAAATATCGAGCGATGTGCAGCAACTGATATTGATTGATGTCGAATAATTATCCCGAATCAACCATGATCAACCGTTACAAAGCATTACAAAGCATTATTACCCTCTGGTAAATTAAGTTGGACCCTGAAAATGATCAATTTATAGTGGTTTCACTTTCAACTTTCAACCCCATCTGGTAGGGTCGTCATCTTAATTTACTGGAGGGTAACCGTTAAGCTGTCAGTGCTAGGATGGGGCATGCCTGGCATGGTGCCACCCCGACCGGCGGCACCTCGAGGTGAGGACGGGGAAAGCTGGGTAGCCTAAGCTGGTTAGCCTCTGGTAAACATACAAAAAACGAAGGAAAGATCCACCATGCTATTAATGGGTCAATCAACTATAACTGGCCATTTTCAATAGCTATGTTAGTTTACCAGAGGGTAATTGTTGGGGGTGCAGTTGAAGTTGAAGTAACTATTTCTATATATTTCTATGGTTATTTTCAATCATTTTCAATCTATTTTTGAACGTTCACCAGAGGGTAACGAATATGGTCATTCCCATGCCAACGAATCAACGAATCCCCGGCCTGGTAATTTAATGGTGTTCAATGGGATATTAATGAGTTATTTAATGGGACTAATGATTGTGATTCAATGGGATATTAATGGGATTTTATAGTGATTGAATGGGGGATAACCACTTAGATAACCATTTAATGGGACTTAGAATGGGATTTTTTTGTGGTTTTTTTTCAAATTTAATGGAACTTTATATATAGTGATTCAATGGGATATTGTCATGGGATATACCAGGCCTGGTAATTTGATAGTTTGCTATTGAAAAGGCCATTGAAATAGTGAATTTTCCTATTAAACATGGTGGATCTCCATAGTTTTTTGTTTGTTTACCAGAGGGTATCCCAGTGATTGCCGTTGGTTGTATCAAATGTTGTCAAATTGGTTAAATCTTGTCATGTCCCACTGGGGGTATCCTCACCCTCAATGTACCAATGACATAGCCCATCAATTGTAATCCATGAGCTCAGCGTTTTTCTTGGTTATATACCCACTTGTTGTATACCCCCACATACCATACTTTATACAATAACACTCTACATTGCTGGATATCATGGTTGGTAAAAATTGCATACATACACACATATATATATATATATGTATATATATATGTATATATATATGTATTATATATCATATATATCACATATATATATACACATATCATATATGTATAGATATTATATCATATATATATATATATATAACTACGTACCCTATACTGGGTTACATTGCTGGTTGAATTCCATGAAACCATTTTTATCCCCGTAAAAAAATCCATGATATCACCATGATCATTCCCCATGGTATTATCATTTTCCTGGTCACATATATAGATATACCATTGGTGTATCCATATATAATATATAATCCACATCCATTGTTTTTTTTTTGGACTGGATTACTAATTATATCCATTGATATACCCTACAGGGTAAACTAACATCAATGTGGACCCCCCATAATTTCCCTGGGAACATCGTCTACATTTGGTGGATTTTCTGCATCTATGCAACCATCCCCAATTTTACCAGAGATGGGTGGTATAAAGTATAAACCATGAACATGTGGCTGGTTTATGATTGCGTTATTAGCATCACTAATATATATATATGTAAATGTTTATTGCTGTGCCTCTTGCTGGCCCTGTAGGCGGCGGTGACCTGAAAACGGTCCTGGCGACGAACCAGGCCTGGCACACCGTGCCGTTGTCCCCCGTTGAACGGAAACCATGGAATTTGGGAATAGAACTGGGATATGGGGGTTCCAAAAGTGGAGGATCCCCAAGTCATCATAGGTTTCAATACAAAGTCATTGTCATTTCTGACGACTGGATGATGCAAAGGGGGTACCCCTATTACCACCATATCTCCAACTTTTTTTCCGATTCTGATCAGGAACCATGAGGATATAGGCGGAATGAGGCAATGAAAACGTGAGCGATATGCCGATATGCTTAGCCTTTGTGTAAAATCAGTTCATGCAAAGTTTGGAATACCCTCTGGTACACATACAAAAAACTATGGAAAATCACAATTTTTAATGGGACAACCCACTATAAATTACCAGAGGGTACCTTCCAGGACTCATTTCCATGGTTTCCTGGCGGTTTCCTAGAAAATCGACTAAAATTGAGTTCCTGGAAAAATTCCCCCAATTCGTAGAGTTTGATGACTTCCACCGTTGCAGCTATTGGTCATGTTTCCCATTGAAAAAGAGGGGCGCCATGATGATCCCAATTCGATGGACATGTCATTAATTGAGTTGGTTTTATCTCAACCAATCCCATGAGGTTCCCAATTTTTTTCCGCCGGAAATATACCAATTCGAAAAATGGGGGGTTTCCATAAATGGTTGGGATAAAAAAATCCGGATTCAAACGTATAGAGTGGATGATTTGGGGGTACCCCCCCATAGGACACCTCCGTATCTCCGGCAGTCCACCGTATTCCATGAATATTCCATTATATATCCATTGATTATACACATTAGCAGAGGGTTCATATCAATGAAAAAACCCATGAGTTCATACTTTTACACTTTTTCCAAAAAGCCCCTATTCAGATGGAACATCTGAATATGCCATCTGAATATTCGGATATGGATATTACCCTCTGGTAAACTAACATAGCTATTGAAAATTGCCGTTTATAGTGGATTTTCCCATTAAAAAGGGTGAATTTCCATAGCTATATTAAATTACCAGAGGGTATTCCATGGCTGCCACAATCTGAAATCCATTCCAAGTTATCACTGTCTACAAATCCCAGATTTCCGATCTGAACCACAGCGTAGACCAGGACCTGAACCACAGCGTGGACCACCTTCTGAGCGCAGAGGCCATGATGGAGCTGGATGAACATCTCGAGGTGGGGGCGGTTTTCATCATTGTTCACCAGGAACTGAATACAAATCATGGGAAAATCATGGGACAATCATGGGAAAATCATGGGAAAATCATGGGAAAATCATGGGAAAATCATGGGAACATCATGGGAAAATCATGGGAAAATCATGGGAAAATCATGGGAAAATCATGGGAAAATCATGGGAACATCATGGGAACATCATGGGAAAATCATGGGAAAATCATGGGAAAATCATGGGAAAATCATGGGAAAATCATGGGAACATCATGGGAAAATCATGGGAAAATCATGGGAACATCATGGGAACATCATGGGAAAATCATGGGAAAATCATGGGAACATCATGGGAACATCATGGGAACATCATGGGAAAATCATGGGAAAATCATGGGAAAATCATGGGAAAATCATGGGAATATAGTAGCTGCAGGTGAGTTCGTATTTTTTTGGGATCATTGGAGCTGTCATGGAATTTCTGTGCAACTTGAGATGAATTGGGTGGACTTAGTCATAGACTATGAGCTTGAGTTAATTGGAAAACTAAATATTTCCGGTTTCCATGGGGCAATGGGGGTAGCTCTAAATCATTTTTATTTCTAGATGGATTTTCCATGAAACCATCCATTTTTGGGGGATCTCATCCATTTTAATAGGATTTTCCATGAAAGAAATAAGCTCCAGCGAGTTTGGGGTACCCCAATGACTATGGAAACTCCCAGATCGTTGCAATACATGCCCCCACCGGGTCATCACATAACCCAAGCGCATTGCCCAGGATTTGATCCAGCAGGCTGGAAATTTTGGGCGATTCACTGTTTCACCGATATCACTATGGCTACTGTGGATGGGCCAGCGAAATCCGTTCATCACGAGTTTTTTCTACGGTGGGAAACATCGAAACATCCCATGATTTTGTGTTTCAACCATCCGAACTTGGTGCAGGATTTCGCTGGCCCATCGTAGAAAGCCCCAATTTATTGGGATATGGAGCCCCAGAACTATGGTGATATCACCACTTCAAACTCGAACTGCGCCCGGCAAGTAGCGGTGATAAATCAACAAAAGTAACCATGGAGGGCAATCCCGTATCATCCCGTATCAAACATGATTCGATGCTGGCAGTAACATGATTTCACCAGCAACCAGCAAGGGTGCCAGCAAGGGCGACCCGACCAACAAACATGGAGAGAAGAAAACCCGTGGAATCACCATTGATTTAGAGGCAAGCCTGTCTTCCTGTGATCATGTTTTACTCCAACACCTTTGTGGGATTCGTTTTGACTAAGCATTAAACATGTTAAAGACGAGGACCACATGACCAATCGGATTTATAGATTCGGGATCCCTTTGGTCATGTCTTACTCCGCTGGAACACTTGCTATGCTTATTCATTAGTTGGATAGTATAGTGTTTATCGATTATTTTTATTGACTAGTGTTTATTGATGTTTATTGTTTATTGTTTGGTTTTTCATTTTCTAGATGGGATGGTTTAATGCTAAACTTGACAAGATATTTGGGAGCATATTCCCTGACTATGGAAAAGAGGCCGGGTGGTTGAAACCACTAAAAAGATAGAAACGTGATATTCTACAAACATAGTCAATTGCTTTTCTCTACAATCTACTGGGACTGGGAAAAATATCATACTTGGGAGATATATATCCAAATTCTTTCCCCATTGTGGTTGGATAATATCCAATGGTTTCCTATGGAAAGTCCCTATGTTTGATGGTTAAACCGTAGGATCTTTATCAAGTCTCATCCTGTAGCAAGTTGGTGATGTTGCCAAAAAAGCCAAAAAAACAAGATCAGCCAGGAGCCAGTTCCCATCATATCCCAACCTATCCCACGCATATCCCCAGTCTGTTCCCATTCAACCGCTTTTATTACCGTTATGTCACCCCCCTCTAATATTGAACACTCCCCATGGCCTAGCAGGGGACAACGCCATATATTTATGGGATCATAAAATGGGTTTGTTTAATAATGTTTAATATTAGGGGATTATTCCCATGATTTGGCATCAAGTCCCTATATTTGATATCAAGCATGCGGGAGATATTACATCAAATGCCCATTGTATTCCGTATGCTAACCCCATGAATTACGGGATGTCGCATTTTATGGACCCATTAAATGGGAACATCCCAACAGTAAACACCCACCAGAAACCAATTATGATATGGTCGCTATATGATTATGATGTGGTTATTATACCCCTAATGTTTGATGTAAGAATCTTCCCACTAAATTGCGCATTTTTCATAGACATTTATAGAATATGACATATGTAACATAGATGTTATGATTGTTATTACCCTCTGGCTATTTAACAGTTCGCCATGGAAGCCATGGCCCATTTATAGATGGTTTACCTATTAAAAATGGTGATTTTCCATGGCTATGTTAGTCATAACCAGATGGTAACATTCAAGGTTGGCTCCCATTCAAACCTCCATTTATAAGGGGTTGTCCATGGCTATGTCAGTCATAACCAGAGGGTATGATTTCTATTATATGGTTTGTTATTTGATTACTATTGTTTTTTGTTCGTGACGACCCCGATTCTTGATGCTTGTAATTTCCCAAACATATCCCATTCAATAGACATAACAATATATTACGTATGATATATATATAATGATATATATATATATGATATATGTATATATATACTTATATATATATATATATAGATTGTATGTATATATATATACACATTTGATTATGATGATGATGATGATGATGGGTGTATTTTTTGGGTATAACATAGATATTACATGATGGCTTTCAGATGGTTATTCCATCGTCATTATATGATGGCCATTACACAGTTTATGGTGATTATTCATAGCAATCTCGATGGAAATAAGATAACCACAGGTAAAATGGCTATTGTAAAATGTTATGGTCCCATAGAACATCATTATTCTGAACATTCTATAGTAACATACAATAACATATAATACCATATAATAACATGTAATAACTATTATGAATAGTATAAAAAGTATATTATATGATACCACCCAGTTTTGATAGTGTATACCACTCATTTATGGTAAACATTACAGGAGGTCCCGAGATATTTTTATGTTTCCTATTTTCGTTTCCCTCTTTTAATTTTTGCTATTAATATATAGAATATTGTATACTACATGATAAGAATATACTTATATGGTACACTATACTATATATAGCAATATAACACCTACTATATATGATTAATATCCCAACATCTAGATGATAACATCCCAGAAGGATATAACAATATAGTGATGATTACCCTCTGGTAAACATACAAAAAACTATGGAAAGATCCATCATTTTTAATGGGTATATAAACTACAAACGGCCATTTTCCATAGCTTTTTGTATGTTTACCAGAGGGTATATCCCATTGAATCGATCATTAGTCCCATAAAATAAATATAAATCCCATTGAACACCATTAAATCCCATTAAACTTCCATGAATTTTCCATAGTTTTTGGCATGTTTACCAGGCCGGGTAAGTTCCAAAAACCACGCCAGGACACGCAGGCGGAAGCTGAGGACCAGATCTGGATGGCTGCGCTGGAAGAAGGCCATGGCGGCCATGGCGGCCATGGCCATGGGCGGTTTTTGGCAAGGAAAAAGGTGGAGCAAATGTGGAAAAATCACATGATGTTAGTGGAGGATTTGGCATGAAACATGTGGGAATATGATATCACATAAATATGACTAATAGCAATTTTTGATGAAACAGGTCTGGAAACAGGTGGAAAACATGTCCGGAAACATGTGGCATGAGGATGTAAACAACAAAGAGTGATATGTGGGATGATGGTTAGTCAAGAAAAACATTGGGGTTTAACTCGGACACATGATGATTAACAAAGATCAGAGTTGGGTGCTGGCCGTAGCCACAAGGGAGGTATTGATTGATAATTCACTGCCATGTCGCTGGAAGAATTGTGCATGGGAATCATACCGATCTTATTTCTGGTCCTTGAAGTATGGTTTATCCAGATGTAACATTCAAGGTTGGCTCCAATTTCAAAGAAGTTCCCACATATTTTTGACATCCAGACTATAACTGTGGGAAATTGTGGGAACATCCAGACTGATGGTGTGTCTCATGTTCTCCTCAAGTTTTGTTGGGACATATGCGTCGCAGGAACGCTTCCCAGCTCCCGATCACGTGAACACAAAAGCGCGGAGCCGATACCGGGGTTCAGCAATGAAGAGATCCACAATAGTTCTGGGTACGGTAAATATGGAGATATGATAGGGATATGATTGGGATATGATTGGACGTAGTGGGATATGGATGGATATGGAGGTTTCCTGAAATAGGGGTACGCACTGCTAAATCATCCATTTTAATAGGTTTTTCCATGAAAACCATTTTGGGGTACCCCCATTTTAGGAACCCCCCTATGTAATGGAATGTCATGGGATACAATGGAATGTAGCGGAATTTATACATATATACATATACGTATATACATATATATATATAAATTTATATATATATAGTCATACATATATACATAGTCTGAGATAAGTTTTGTTGCGACCTCACTGGAATGACGGCAATTGGATCGGCTATTTTAGGTTTGTGAATTAGGATCCAAGACATTCCACAGGATAAAGCTTAGGTTGGGTAGGTATACGGCTAAAAAATGCCGATCATGAATCCAAAAGGTATATGGTAGGTATATGGTAGGTATATGGTAGGTATATGGTAGGTATATGGTAGGTATATGGTAGGTATAGGTATATGGTAAAATAATCTACACCTGAGGTTGTGGTGAAATATCATTCCTTAGGTTGTGGTGAGGTATGTTGCGACCTCATGATCAAGAATCCGAAATGTCACCCCCAATTACACTTTGCGAAAGCCGAGTAGGAGTTGATAGGGCGATTTTTTTGAGGCTGGTTGAAGGAAAAGTCTGAATGTGCTGTCTGGCAAACATGACTGGGAAATCGTCACAGAGATACATTCTGAAACCTTATGATATATTCGGGAACAACATGGATATATGCAAACATATAGACCATACATCTCCTTAAAGATGATATCATAATGGGAATAAGCCATGGGAATTCTCTCCAGGTCACACGAATCTCTTGCTCTCAGAGTTGATTCCAAGTTTGTAGGCTTTGACAGCCACGCTCAACGTGAGCAATATATATATATAATAATATATCACAACTCAAGACCTGCATGTACAAACACACACACACAATATATATATATATATATATACATACATGCATGCATGCATGCATGCATGCATGCATGCATGCATGCATAATTAGATACAATCAAGCCTACATATATGTTATATATAATATAGACCTCTGGTAATCAAATGTGGCCATTGAAGCCATTGATGATTTTCCAGGCAGCCCCGTTTGATCACCGGTCACGTAGCGGTTACTCTCCGGTCACGTAGCGGTAGGCTCTGGAAGCAAGGCCGCTTCAGGAGGCCAAGGCGAAGCTCCTATTTTTGGGGGAAACCACATGGGGATGACAAACTACCCTTCATATATTGGGGATGAGTTCATAATCCAAGAACGGGGAATCCCATTCTTACCCTCTGGTAATTTAACATAGCTATTGAAAATGGCCATTTATAGTGGATTTACCCACTAAAAATTGTGATTTTCCATAGTTATGTTAGTTTACCAGAGGGTAACCAACCAGGATTCAATGGAATGATAGAGGGATGGCTTGAACACTGCTCAAGTGGAGCTCATGAGCCTTGTTTTGCAAGGTGTGTTTATGAGAGTTTGGACCTCACCAGCCAATGGTGTAGCCTTTAGCATCCAATCTTTGGGGCTCAAAAATCCCTGTTTTACTTGGTTGGATGCCTACTTTGGTCGGTCAAACTAGCATTGTTTGGTGGCTAAGAATGTTCAGCCCGTTCAGCCCCCATCCCGCCGCAAAAGTATCCAATCCTGTGGGCAGGTGAAGACAGCGAAAATCCTTCTGCAGGCGGATTGTTTCTTACCGGAATGTGAACATTGATTTCTCTTTCGCCTTTTCAAAGTGGGTTGATTTTCAAATATGTTCAACATATCTGCAAAATCGCCTGCTCCAAATACTGTTTTGAAACACTTGGACATTAATATAATTCAGTATTTTTTCCGTATGACCCCTTTCATCATTTTTGCTCGGTCCTCATGGAACGTAAATCTGCTTGGATGATCCTTGAGGGACCGTCCGACTGGGGGTTTCCATGGCCATGGGGGTAAAAGCTCGCTGGATGGTAACAAAAATCCGTGGAACAAATAGCATCTATAAATGGATGACTAGGGGTACCCCCCAGGACTTAGGAAAGCTCCACATATTATTGCTTCGTCATTGTTAGTCATGGTTTCTGCTTTTGACCTCAAGTCACGGCAGTTTCTGGAGACAAGGAGTTGTACTGGCTTGCTCCCAGCCATGAAAGGAAAATTATACTCACTATTGGGGTGGGCCTTGAGGATTTTACAGTTTATCATAGCTTCTTTACCTCCAGTAAGTTGACATAGTTGTCGAACATGGATCATTCACTTCGATGATTTACCCTCTGGTAAACAGCCACATAACTATGGAAAATCATCATTTTTTTAATAGGTAAATCAACTATAAATAGCCATTTTCAATAGCTATGTAACAAATTACCAGAGGGTATATCCGGTATATCCCATTAATATCCCATTGAAACAATCATTAGTCCCATGAAATCATGATAAATCCCATTGAATCCCCATGATTAATCACCAGAGGGTAGGAATCCATGGAATCCCAGTCATTACCAGAGGTGCATCTGCCTCCACCAACCCTTCAGGCGCCAACCGGTCACTGGGAAATGCCCAAAATGATGGGTTTGTGTTTTTTTTTCACCAGGAAATCACTTACAAATGGGTGAAATCGAGTGAAATAGATGATATACATATATGTATATACATATATATATATATATACATATATATATGTATATACATATATGTATATACATATATGTATATACATATATGTATATACATATATGTATATACATATATGTATATCATATATATGTATATACATATATATATAGACTGATAGTTGATAGATGGAAACATATAGGTCGGCAATAGTTTCTCTTGCAGGCTTTCAGGATAATCGGTAAATCATCTTCAAATGGGTGATGTTCCATTCCCAGAGGGTATATGCTGATCACGGAGATCCTTTGTCCTCATTTCTAGACGCTATTCCCCGCTAACCTTCATTGATAGGGGAGTTTCTATTGCCACGTTTGATTAGCAGAGGGTATGAAATATCACATACCCTCTCTTAAACAGACCAATTGACCATCCCTGTTTTGCGATATCTGATTTGTAACGGGATTTCTGCCAAGCTTAGTTGTAACATTTTTCCAGGTTATATAAACATCATTCAGGGCATTCGGTGTGTAACGAGAGAGTCACTCCTGGTCGCGACGAAGAAAACTCTCGTTCATCCATCCGGGATGGACACATTTTCACGCTCGCGACGCGACGCGACGATGGTACGATGGTTTGGGAAATCTTCCTGAAATGGGCTTGCTTAGTTTTTTTTAAATGACTAAGTCCCATTGGAAAAATAAGCTTTCTGGAAACCTCGTCAGTATTGGTTGGGCTACAAGATTGTGGTCCAACATTTTGATCTGTATGTAAACCCCCAGATTTTCATAAAGCTTGGTTGATTTGAAGGTCACCCCCCACAAAGTCACATCTAAAAAGTGACAGCGGGCGATTTTGGCAGGGTCTAAGTGAACAACCCAGTGGTTTCTTAATCGTTGAGATGACCTATGATCATCCTTAGATGTTTGGCTAGCGAAAAAAGCTGACCAACCAGAAAACATCTCAGTCGGTACATGCTTCATGAGTTCATCAGTTTACAGAATTTGATGTTTGCCCCATAAAAAGATCAGTAGTACATGGTGGTAGTAATGGGGTATATATATATATTATATAGACTTTTAGACTATCCCCAGTTTTTTTTTTGGTGTGTGTTACATATGTATATACTGGTTGGTGGATGATGCTAGCAATATGAATTTCAGGGCCATGGCTATCATGGCTCAACCACCAGCAATGGCCCGGGAGAAGCTTCACCATTGACGAACATTCTTGGTTACATCCCCACGTTGATGAATGACGATTTTTCACAGTTTTGTACTTCCCGTCTTTTTTCCCATCACATGGAAACTTCATATATCTTCATATATGTTGACTAGTAATATTCAATATTTAAATAGACTACATAAATGACATACTATAGTCGACATTATGTAAAGTCGTTAAGTACCCATTTTACAGGATAAAACCTTGCTACATCACCTTCCGCCAGGGACAGCAAGCTCCGCATTGCCGCCAGCCGCCGAGGATGACTCGTGCTCCTCAGAAATGGGATGGTGAAAGGGAAGGTGAAAGGGATGTGCTACGGGATGTGTTCGGCCACCCAGCCTGGTATTTTAATGGTGTTCAATGGGATTTATAGTTATTGAATGGAACTAAATGATTGTGATTCAATGGGATATGAGATTGGGATATACCCTGCCTGGTAAACGTTTACAGTTTGCGAACTGGAAAATGGCCCATCGAAATGGTTGACTGACCTACTAAAAGTTCTGATTTTCTATGGTTATCTTTGTTTGCCAGAGGGTAATTTGCAAACCATAGGAATATGGCGTAAATCTTAACGTGAATCTCTGAGGTCCAACTATCAACCAATGGGGTAAAGAAACCCAATGATATGGGACAAAAAAAAATCGTTCCAGGATCGTCATGGGCATGGGATGAGTATAACAAAGCAGCCGCTGCCATTTGCGGTTTAAGAATTTGGGTATACTGTAACCCCCAAATTACATCAAATTACCATTTTAATATGATTTTCCATGAAATAAGCCTTCCAGCTATTGGGGTACCCCCATGACTATGGACCCCCCCCCTATCGTTACACCAATTCGTGGTTGGTTTCTAGGGACGGTGATCGAGTTTCCACATTAAACATGTCTTAGATCCGTTCCTGGTTAGCTGAGCTGGGTCAATTCTTGGCTACAAACTGGGTTAAGTGTTGGTTTCGACTGACAAAAACCACGATTTCAATGGATAAAATCGACTGGTGAATGGTTGGTTGATAGTTTGTTTGAGTCGCAAATGCAGGATTTTACATATATATATATATCACATATGTATATATATATATGATATTATTCTATATATAATATTGTCACATACACAGCATATATATATACAGAGTATCTATGTCATAGTTGCCTAAGATTCAACGTCTTTTTGTGAGGTAGGGGACATTGTCGAAAGGTCGACCAAATTTTTTCCCTTGCCAGGTTCACCCAAGTCCTGGGTGATGTTCGTCAACTTGATGATGACCTCATGAAAAAATCTGTTTTTGCCATTCTAATGTTGGTACATAGGGATACAATAGGTTAGGGTTATTATATGTTATTACCATATTTGAAGGGAATAATCATCCATTGACGTGGAATCATTAACCAGCTAATCAGTGATATTATTGATAAACAATGGAATGAATGTTGGTAAAGCCATAAACCATCCTTTCCAATGAGGCCATGAATGATTTTCATGGGACATACTGATATTCATAAATCATCTAGTGATGAGGTCATTGAACATGTTAACGATAGTGATTAATCATTAGATAATTAATGATAATTAGTGATTAGCAACCTCACCATTCATAATGTTCACCATTCTAGTGAGGTTATGTTAGTTCTGGCATGGCTACCCTCATTCTGGGGTTGACAATGACCTCATTCAATTTAGTTACTGAAGGCAAACAATCCTAGAATGACATTACCAATGACCCTTTTCACGGTAAACCTGTGAGGTTTCTGTAATGAATCATACGATCTTACGAAAACCATCATTGATAGTGACCAAAATTACCTAATCAAAATCATGGGTTTCTGGAAGATATGTGTTTTTTTTTTTAACAGAGAATTGAGAGTCTTGCCACAAGGAGTTGTTGGATGAATCCGGATTTCAAGTCACCAAAGATTGTCAGTTCAAGTCCGATCTATAGATGTTGACTTCCACATGGTGACCTGGTGGATGATGGAGGGCTGTCCAAAATCCCCGCAGGTCATCGGATTCCGAACAAGAAGAAGCTGTTGGAGAGGACCTGGAAACTGCTAGGATTTTTTTGGTGTTTTGGTGATGCAAAGAAAGCATTTGGAGTACAGAAGAAACTGACCACACTGAGGGGTAATGCAACTTCATTTTTTGCCATGGGAACATATATTTACCAGTTCACAGAAGTACAGGGTATCTAAGATTGGCTGTGATTGTAGTACCAAAATCATCTGACCCCCAATTTTCCACCCTTGTGGGTTGGATTTTTTTACCCATCCAATATCCTCTCTTTCGATCATTCTTCGCTGATGTTCAGAGTTTTTAACTGCTGAAAGATCCATCGACTGGAAATCTCTTGGCCACATATTTGATCGCAACCAGGATGCACCGGAAAATGCTGCTGAGGGTGCGACAGCCAAAGGCGAGGTTGCTGGTTGTTTTATTCGGTGGTAGATGAGTGCCCAAACCTCCTTGCTTGATGGTCATACCATGTCAGACCGTTCTTTAAAGATGACTGGTTGGTGGTTTGGGACATTTTTTAATTTTTCCATATATTGGGAATAATCATCCCAACTGACTTTCATATTTTTCAGAGGGGTAGGTCAACCACCAACCAGATGAGGATTGTACTTGATGGACATAAGTCATATCAACCACGTGGTTTATGCGATGATTGTTCCGACCAACCAACCAGCAAGGGTTCTTTATGCCCTGCTGAAACTTTTTTTTTGGTGAAGCTCATGCCAGCTCCAAATTTGGGTTGGAATCCCGGCTGGGCCTGGTTCATGTTTGGGTTTACCACCTTGCCACTCAACAAAATCGACAAAGCAAACCACACTTTATGACAGGTCCGGGTCCGGTGCTGATCCACATGATGTTGACCCACAGAGCTTGGAAAATTGCGACAGAAATATCCAACTTGGCACCCAAAAACCATGAAAAACCTATCAGCTATCCGAAATCGTGGTCATTTCCAGCTGTTCACTGGTGGTTTGGAACGGCACTGGTCACTTCACTGGGGCATCCAAGGGCAGGGGCCCCCTTGGGGAATTGGGGCCCTTGGTAGCTCCAGTGTCAACCACAAGCTTCAAGATATCTGGTTGGTGGTTTGGAACATTTTTCATTTTTCCATATATTGGGAATAATCATCCCAACTGACTTTCATATTTTTCAGAGGGATTGAAACCACCAACCAGATATGAATTGGATCCACCTGAATCACGAACATTGCCACACAATGTTTGGGTGAAACCCTCTGGGACCCCCCAAGGTTGATATGTCTCGGCAGTGTATCCTATGTGGCACATACCGGCCTGAGTCCACTGCGTCACCGCGTCACCATTTTGGGTTTCCTGTTTTATGACTGATTTTGGTTGAAATCATTTTTTTAAATGAAATACCCTCTGGTAATTTAACATAGCTATTGAAATACCCCATTTATAATCGATTTACCTATTCAAAATGGTTATTTTATATAGCTTTTTGTATGTTTACCAGAGGGTAACAACTATTTCAAGTTGGGAACCGAAACAACAATTCCAACATCTCCAGTTTCATTGGAGACGCTCCCAAGAAGACCAGGTCTACCATTTTGACAACCGAAAAAACCTCCAATTGGAATACCCTCTGGTAAACTAACATAGCTATAGAAAATCACCATTTTGAATAGGTAAATCAATTATAAATGGGGTATTTTCAATAGCTATGTTAAATTACCAGAGGGTAACACAATCATCAACATTCTCTTTGTGTTGGTCAAACCATCCAATTTTGGTCAAAAAACTCCCCATTTTATTTCAACCATTTTAGTTACACCATTAAACATGTCCGGTTTTTGAGTTCAGCTCAACCATGATTTCTTGAGTTCTTCACACCCAAATCCACTCCAACATTTCTCAAATGTGTTCCATATATGTTTCTTGCTTTGATCATGATCTTCATAAAATTTTCCGGTGAAAAGTCGGGGTTCACCATGTTTCAGCCCCAAAAAAATCGCCTCGCCTCGCTCCGCCAGGCAGCGCTGCCAGCGCGCCCACGCGCAAGGTGCGCACGATGCTTCTGTCGCCTGCCTGGCGCCGTGGCTCGCTGGCGGCGTTGCAGGCGATGCGCAGCAAACGACTGGAGGAGGCTGGTGAGAAGGCGCCGGTGATATGGTGATGGCGAAGTTGGGAATTTTACGTAAGATTTGCCATGTCATTTTTTTATGGTAAAGCATTCATATCTAGGTTTTAAAAACCAATATCAGTTGGTTGGGAATATGGTATTTTACCGAGAAATATGGATTTTACTCTGGGATTTAAGATGATTTAAGCATATTAAAGCCTGGAAATACCATAGTTATACCATATTTACTATGGGAATTTGGAAGTTTCATTCTAGACATATGGATTAACTATGGGATTTAACCATCAATGTCGGGATTTGATTGGGATTTTACGGTATTTAACCATCAATATCCATCAACAATATGGATTTCATAGGATTTCACCCAAAAAAATGGTGATTTAACGGAATAGAATTGGTGATATCATGGGATATATATATATATATATAAATACTGACCGTACAGCAACAAGGGCTTTAGGGATTGAACCAGTTGATTGTTTTTTTTTGGGGGATTTCACCAGCAATATGGATTTAATGGGGATTTAACTAGTAAAAATGGTGATTTTTGATGGGATACAATGGTGATATCATTGGACAAATAAGTGACTATGTGATAGAAAAAAAAGGCTCAGAGGTTATAAGATGTTCTAAAATCACTTACTATTTTTTTTTGGGGATGAAGCAAAACACAATGGGGATTTCACATGATTTCACCAAGGTTTTCATGGTTTAACTAAGAATTCTCAGGAATCGTAAATGGGTAATAACTATAATATGACATATCCCGGTTACAGGTTGTACACTAACAAGCACACAAAATTAGGGGTAGAACTGGCAAAACTTGGGATTTTGATTAGCACCTGCAGCGAAAAAGATAGACAAGTTGGAAACCCGGACATATTGGGTCATCGTTTTGTGAAAACGGCATCCTTCTGACATCCTGGAAGAATTGCTTTACGATTTTTTGGGGATACAGCGTATATCCATTAGAACCAGCACGTGTTGGGAGATCGGTCCAAAATGAGGAATTCCACTTTGGAAATTCACTGGATACTGCAGCAGGGACCGGAGATTCGGGTGGTTGCTTGGTGCTTATCATCTCACGAATCACAAGGTTAGTACCTGAAGTTATATAGTTTCTCCATAGAGAGACTGATGTATTCAGCAGTGTTTCTAACCACTTACTTATGAGATCTTATGAGCCATGGGGTTAGTTACTGTTAGTTTGAAGTGGGGCATGGGGTTAATCTTTGATACTGAGAATGGGTATTGTAGTGTACATAGATGCTGGTTACACTTTTCCTTAGTGAGCCGCTGCGGGGGTAGGGTGGAAGTTGTGAACACCCCTTGACAGCTTGGAGTTTGTTGCTGATGATATACTAACATGGAATAACATGGATTAAGAATGATTAAGATACTGCAGATAGATACTGTTTAGATGGTATTTCATTTCAATCATCCCACATCCTCAGCTTTATTGGCAAAATCCCAGAGTCTGTTTTTCAGGAAGCATTAACATGACACCCCCCACATTTGTTGGGTAGACAACATGGGTTCCTTCAACGTTTCCCAAAATGACCAACAGGATGGCAAAACCATCATATTTCTTCAATTTGTAAAAAAACATAAACATCGTAACAGATTCCAAGAAGCGTCGCACCGTCGTGATGTTTTCTGGCTAATCCACATGTTTGACAGTGACTCACCATGGGTTTTCATGTGAAATCCATAGGTTTGCAATGTTTTGCCCCCAGTGATGTTTGTTGGTTTACCCATCTCACTATAGTCGAGATACACCCACCCAGAACCCAACAGCCGAGTGAAAACAGCTAAATCAGCGCCATCGCCGATAAATGGGTCCCTACTTGGAGCCATTTTAGCCACATTGTGGTCCCTACTAGATCCATGAAAAACACCCCTGATACCTTCTGGTAAACATACAGAAAACTATGGAAAATCACAATTTTTAATGGGTAAATCAACTGTAAATTGCCATTTTCAATAGCTATGTTAAAGTACCAGAGGGTACCTAGTTGGTGTTTCATCCTAGCTAGTAAGGGGCTTGTAACCCCAGTTATGAATCTATACAAAGCCTACTTACCGACCCCACTTCTGATGAGCCACTCATTAGCTCAACAAAATCCCACTACCCTCTGGCTACTGGTTACATATCTATGGAAGCCATGGCCGAACTAGATGATAAATATGATGATTTCACTATGAAAGTAACCTATTTTATCCTATTCTACTAGTGCAATCATCATAGTGATGGGTATCACTATGAAATTTCACTATTAATTTCACTATGATAAATATGATGATTATCCGAGTTGTTACTATTTACCCTCTGGGTCTTTGAAGTTCGCAACGTCCGTCAGGAAATCCTGGAGCTGCAGCTGGGGCAGATCCGATACAGCCAGGCATTTGGGTAAGCCATGTAAGCCCCATGAAAACCCACAGATTGATTTGAGGATTGTTTTTTTTCATGATTCTATACTAATGGTGAATGGTTTTTCGTATTGGGTACCATTGTACCATCTATAATTTGATTGGGGGTACCGAATGACTGGACCGACACTCACAGATAGTATTTCAGACGATTGAAGTTCCATGCATTAGTCATAGATAGCCCATCTAGGTAGCTGCGAATTTGGTACCCTCCAAGGTTTACATCAGATGTGGGATCCACCATAAAAAGTCGATCAGTTTTCCCTCACGGGTGCCTTTTTTCAGCCAGGTTAAACCCACATGAAAAAAGTACACGTTGACCCGAACGGGTAACCTCCGAAAAGATAGTGACTTTAGTGATTTACACTCTGGTTATTTAACATAGCCATGGTATAGATGGCCCATTTATAGATGATTTTCCCATTAAAACCTCCATTTATGAGGGATTTTCCATGGCTATGTTAAATAACCAGAGTGTATAACACGATTTTAGAAGGGATTTGACGAAATTCTGTTGGAGGATGACTATCCCACATCATCTTTGACGAAATCTTGACTGAACACTGCGAATTTCATGGATTTCCTTGATTTGCCTATAACAAATGGTGGGTTTCCATAGCGAACTGTTGGTGTACTAGAGGCTGATTTGTCACTTTTGCTGGATGTAGCTGTGTTCACCCCACTTGAGCTTTTTTGTTCCTTACCTCGGAAAGGATTCAACGTCATTATACTCTTTTATTTTTTGGTCAGCTTTTGCAAAAATACAAAAAAACATATTTCAACGTCATTTATACTCAGCTTTGTAAAATTCAAAGTCAACGTTATATTTTTGGTCAGATTTTACCGAATTCAGCTTAACTGCCTTTTTCAGTTGCGTTGCGTTGCAGATGGGACATGAAATGATCGTTCACATTTTGGGGAAAGCGCTCACTGGGTTGGTCTGAAAATCTGGTACCCTAAAATTTGATGGTAAATACAGTAAGGGACTGGCAGTTAGAATTCAAATATCACGGATCCATGGATATGAATTGACGTTTTACAAAACGCAAACAAAAACCCGGAAAAGTGCAGTTAGAATACCAAAATCCAGCCACAGTTAGAATATAAATGAACGCAAATATATGTATAAGTATATATATATACATCACACATATATATATATGTATGATTACGGCAAATGCCTGGGTTTTGCCCGGACCCGCAATGACGACGGGCGACGCATCATCATCATCTTCTTCATCATCATCATCATCATCATTATCAACATCATCATCATCATGAACATCAACATCAGCATCATCATCATCATCATCATCA
>Ga0126342_10000287_pt1 | contig 48703 bp, 41 predicted proteins | sample Cyp1metagenome_FD_92528 | JGI IMG/M metagenome (GOLD analysis project Ga0126342, IMG submission 92528) | Coral microbial communities from Lord Howe Island, Old Settlement Bay, Australia - Cyphastrea 1 metagenome | ecosystem: Host-associated > Invertebrates > Cnidaria > Coral ...
ATAAAAAGAAAAAAAAAATAAAAGAAAGAAAAGTGTGGAGTGGGGTGGGGGGGAAAAAAAGGGTCAGTTTTTGAGGAGAATAAAAGTGTTGGAGGGGGGGGGGGGGCCCCGCCCACTAATCAGTCGACAACATTAAATATATATATTTGTATAAGACAATGGGGATTTCCCAACCAGCCGTGGACAGAAGTGGTCACCTTTCGAACAAAGGCATCTACCTTGCCAGTCGCTTTCGGATTGACCAGGTATATCAAACATATTGACATCCAAAATGGAAGGGTTTCCATACCAAGAATGACCAGCTTATTGGTCCATCCATTGGTCCAGAAATTTCATGTATCTGCGCCGGGGCGCGGAGCCAATTGCTCATGACGCTCAACGGGCGCGGCTTCCATAGCTCACAAAAACTTCACCGGGCAGCGCTCGATTGAGTCAGCTCAAACAGCTAAACCCCGAATCACTTTTTTGAACCAAAAATCCCGCGAATGGAGTCTGTCTGAAAACAGAATCGGAACATATGTAACACATATGTAACATATATAAATCAACTGCGGGGTTTTGAAGCACCCTATTTTCAGTCAAAGCCACATAATCCACATGGGATCTCCGCGAAAAAATGACAGGCCCCCGCCGCCCCCATCATCCCATGGTGAGGTCCGCGTCGTCTGATCGGAGATCAGGCGCCATGACTTACCCGTTGCATCTAAACAGGTTCCAGCCATGCTACCCTCTGGTAATTTAACATAGCTATTGAAAATGGCCATTTATAGTGAGTTTTCCCATTAAAAATTGTGATTTTCCATAGTTATGTTAGTTTACCAGAGGGTAGAATGAACCTAGATGCATCATGATTCATCCATAATCATCCATAATCTATGATTTTCTATGATTTTGTCATTCCACTTCTACCAGAAATCTGGAGGAAGCCGAATCCCATCAGAACATTATCAATCAAACACCAACCTCAAGTTGCTGCCACGAACCGCACGGAAGTCACACTTAAGTGGGATTCCCATTCAATTCAGACTTGCATCATTCTAATCATGGCAACAAAAACAGGGTCCCCTTATCCCAAGGGTCCCAATGTTTCAAACAGCAACGACTTCCGTTTGGATGGGAGGATCCTCAATGCCGAGACATGGCCTTTGAAAAGGTCAGGTGCTGAAGAGATTGTTCCCGAACATCGAGGCTGCTTCACAGATCATGGCCTTTGATTCCAACCGCTGATCCGACCCCCGCTGATCCCAACGAGGAAACCATCTAATTCCATCATATTCCATCTATGAAAAAGGGGAGCTCCGTAATAAATTCACATTTAATATATTTTAATATACTATACCCTCTGGTTATTCAATATAACTATGGGATAAACATGATGATGTACCTATTAACAATGGTGACTTTCCAGTTCGCTACCGTTAAATCACCAGAGAAGCCTTGTCGGATGAGGGGCTGTTTTTCATTTTTTTTGCGTATGAAGACCATTGAAGAACGACAACCAAAATCGCTATGACGAGGGATCCTTACGAAATCAAAGGAGTACTGCCCATAATTCGGATAAATATGGATACATAATATATCATAATATGCTTTCACGTTTTAGGATGTTTATGTTCATCTTTTTCCTTCCCATGTTGACCCACCGACCTGTACGAATTTGGCAATTTGGGGTTTGCTGGAGTAAACACGCCCTCAACTGCCTTAGTAGCTTAGTCTGGTCATGACTGGCCATTATGCCTTGTTGAGACATCTTGCACCTGACAGTTTTGGAACATTCAATTTTGTAGTGTATAAATGTGTATAACTATTTTGATTTGTTGCAAGCTGTAAATAAGAAATGGTTGTGATCAAGGCCTTGCAATAATTTTCACTTCCACCATCGTCCACCCATTTGTGGCCCATAGTCCTGGGGCTCCCAGACGGCAATGGAAAAGATCGATCGTGCGCAGCGACAAGTTTTTCTCTTAGACTTTGAGCCGAAGCTTCAGATGGGACATCAATACTGAATCTCAGCGTCACCATCAAGATCAACATCAATATCCGCCCACTCATCCTCATCTTCATCCTGCTCAACACCAGCACCAGCACCAGCACCAGCACCAGCAGCTTCATCATCATCATCATCATCACCATCATCATCACCATCACCATCACCATCACCATCATCATCATCATCATCATCCTCATCCTCATCCTCCATCCTCATCCTCCAAGTTCGGCGGCAGTCACGCACCCCCTTGTTTTCATTGACTTCAACTTCACGACATTGGCGTTTTTTCCCTGCCGTCACTTCTGCTTCTGCCGCAACTCCACCAAGAAGTAGACGAACCGCAGTTGCACCGCAAGGATCACCTGGCTTCGTCGGTGACTCAAGGATGGACCGTGGCTTTGAGCTACGTTTCTTATGGTTGGATAACATCAGATGTATACAGAAATGTATTGGACATTTTGCAGATGCGCGGCACATGCTGTTTTGCTCAGCCATCAGGCAACCCTGGGAAATCCTGGGAAACATCCTAAGAACAGATTGTATGGGATGTTCACCTACCATTTTAAGGTTTTGAACCATAATCTCAGGAAGTATCTCTTTTCTTATTAAACTATGATAAACTATGTACAGAAGATAACTTTACTGTCTGATCCAGAGTCACAGGGTCACACCCAACACTTGCCTCAGGTTAGTGGCTAAGGGGCAGCTGACTCGTTGTCATGGAGGCAATCCCCATTCCGTCCAATGGTCAAACGCTGATGATCCTATTTCTTCAATGGCCATAGATTGGGCTAGATACTTCACAAAATCAACACATCCATAGAATTTTCACTTCTAAGTAGTCATCTGCAACATATGATGCCTCTATCAACCCCTATATAACCCATATAAGTCAGTATAAACCCTATATAACCACTATGTAACCCATACGATTTTCTGCACCATAACCCCATCAACGAACCCCCATCACCCCATCATCTGTCAAGGTGCCATGGTGCTGACGTACAGCAGTACCTTGCCGTAGATCTCCAGCATGGGCGAAGATACGGAGGGCAGGTGCACCTGTGCCAGGGCCGCAACTGGAGAATGGATTACTAATTGAGGTTAGAAACCATCAACTATATCAACTATGGTTAATAGATATTACTTACTATGGTTGATATGGTCATGCAATAGTTCATAGTAACGATGGTTGATATGGTTGCATAATAGTTACTAGTAAATGTATTATCAAATAGAGAGTAGTTAGTTATTAGTAATAAATATTTTTTCTACCCTCCTGTAGACAAACAGTTCGATTTGAAAAACCTACACTATTATGTATGTAACCGTTTACCACTTTTCTTTTCTTATCGCTCCCTGGCCACCCCAAATATCACCAAACTACCTTTGAGGGGAATGGCTAGATTCAAAATATGGCAGACAGTGGCAGACCAGTTTTCCAGCCCCAACAGTGGTTTTAGCTTACCTCAGGTTGGAGAAAGCCGGTGATAGTGGCTTTCTGTTTATCTAACAAGCGTAGCTACAACCAGGAGTCGCCTCCCTGGGTATCAACCCAGCGGACCCATCTTCAACCACCCCCTTGCAATAGGAATATATTTGGGGTATGCAGATAGAAGTGGACCATGATGCAGGTGGGTCGGTCTTGTAAATGAGGCATTTATAGGCATTTACTGCCAAGATGTGAACATCACTCGATTACCTGGGGAAAATGAGAATTTTAACCGTGGGATGCGATGGGGGTTCCTTAAATTCTGAGACAAGCCCAATATAGATTGATTTGATTAACGACAAATTCACAGGAAATCTGGGCGTTTCTGATGAAAATACAATCAGAAATACAAGGAGGTCAGAGCCTTGATTTCAGGAGATAAACAGAGAACTCGAACATGTTTCCGGTCCCAGCGCCACCTGAGCCAACAATGCTGCTGTAGCAGTGGACGCCAGGGGAAAGGTAAAGGACACGAAGCCTCAGCGTGTCTGGTCAACCCAGGGCTGGTCATTACCAGAAGTCAGCTCAGGGTAACAACTCTATGCGCGCTCTTGCCGCACTCAATGTCAGCACAGTAGGTACTGATCGCGGCAAGTGGCTGGGGTGAAAGCTGGTGGCCCAAAGAGAACGCCTGGAGTGAGGGATGGGTCACATTTGGATATCCTAAAGTGGGATCATTTAGGGAACACGACCAACCATTTGTGCATTTCCAAAGCCTGCACTGTTTGACCCGCAACTATGCCCATATATATATAATAGATTCATGTAGTATAGTCTGTACAATATTGTATAGGTACAGGTGAACGTTGAAGGCAGGACCAGTGGTGCTAGAATATGTGTTCCTGCATGGAACGCCGTGGTAACGGCTAAGTCAGAAAAGGCAGGACCTGGACTATGAAACCCAATGGAAACGCTTTAACGCTTACGGTTTGTAGACGTGAAAATACCCACTTCCAGAAGCCTCTTTCCAATGGAACGCCGGTACCCAAACTACTAAACATATTTGGTTGATAATTCACCGTTCCCATGGAACGCTGGCTTTTACTGATGCTTCAGACTTGCCCAAACCACTTAAGCAAGGGTGGAAAAGGGTGCATTTATACGAGGTCCGATACGAGGTCTATACGAGGTCAGCCTATATGGTTTGTCCCTGCACCTATTGAGATGATCTTTATGCAACAGGCACACCTTTCACCACCTACTGTACGCGTTGCTTTTGTTCATTTAGCATTTATTTCCTTCATTTTGCATTCATGTTCTTGCTTCTTGTATTCATTTCTTTTCATTTTGATGATCCAAGGTCTGGCATGTTTAATCCAATGTCTGTGAAACGCATACTAAACGCTAAAGGTACCGCCTTCACCTGAATGCTTTCTACAAGGGAACAGCTTATTTTATACCACCGGTACCGTCTTCAACATCTGCCTGTATCTTGCTCAACATACTGGGACAATCCCTGAAGCTAGAACAGTAAACCATTAGGAACTGGATTCTAAGGCCTTATGAACTGAGATATTTTGGGTTTGTGACCCAGTCACTCCCCCATTTCTCGAGCTGCTCACAAACCATCATTGTATTGCAAAAAGATACACGTGAGACCCCTTCATGTGTGGTGTGCCTTGCCCATCCCAGCCCCGCAAAATATCAACATGATCCAGAAAACATCAACAGGCTTTGTCTGAAAATAGAGTAGCCAAAATTTGTTGGTATTATATATATAATATATATTTTGAATGAATTTTGCATATTTTTGCCATTCAAATTGCAATTTTTTGGTATACCGGTATCCCTGGTATACTCTGCTTCCAGACAAACCAGATGGGTTCAAATGTCAACGGGCTTTGATTTCATTATCTTTACATTTTTCGACATGAGACGCGGCAACCAATTTACGTGCTGAGACAGCCATATCAACCTCATACAAAAACACATCCTCAAAAACAATCTTTGACAAACTGTATGACAGACAGCTGAACTTCAATCATTATCCTCTTTCATCTATGGTTCCCATAGTTCGACCTTATAAAAAAAAAAAAAACAGAAAAATAAACCTTTGTGTGGTATTTTCGGGGGCCAAACTTTCAGTCAATTTGAGACAGCCCTAGCTCATAGCTCCGCCTCAGCCACAGGAGCACCAAGGTCATCCAGAAGGAGATTGTACTATCCTGGAGGCCGGAGGCCCCAAAAAGATGGAACATGTGAAACTTACCATACTATTTCTGCAATTTTAGTAGAAATTTTTGAACAACTTTTCCGGGCTGTGACTAGCGGTCTCACACCTTCCCTGGACGCCCTGGGCCCAACATTTTCTGCCAAAGTTCTGCAAAGATCGCTAGGCCAACCAAGTCCCCACCGGGTTTGCCTGGTCCACTTTTCCGGTCAGAAATTTGGAGGTTATCCAGACAGATTTCACTGACAAGAATTTGGCTCCAGGGTTTCACAAGCCCAAAATGCTTCCGTGCTGATTTGTTTTCTAATTGGCTTGGTATCTTAAAGTTTGGGTTTCAAGCCACCCATAAATCTGGACAACAAGAACTCACAAGCCTCAAATAAGCCTCTGGTGTCATTGAGGCACTTTGGGCCAGGAAGCTGAGGTTATGGATTTGACATCCAGGCTTTGACACAAACCATTGTCACGATTTATGTGTTTGTTTGTTGCTGGGATTTTATCTATATTTACATACAGTATCTAATTACAGTATATATTTGAGTTTCGTGATTTAACTTGCAGGACCACGGAGTCTTCGCCAATGCACTTAGACAGTGTGAAGTTCGTTCTGTAAAATCATCAGAGTCTGAATGAGGATCATCCTGGGTCGAAGAGGTAGTCAGTCTGATGACCGCAGATGACGTAGAAACGCTCTTGAAAGCCATTTCATCCGCACTTCTTGCACATGACTTCACGATTTGTCGTAGCTTCCACAGCATACTTGAATGATCTTGAATTTGATTCTAGGAAACCAAAGTCTTCCGGGGTTATTACATGTTATTAGTTATTACCATCACTTGTTTGTCACCATTTGTCAGCCCTGAAACATCCTGAAACCCGGGGTCGCTTGATGCCACAGGTACCGATGCTCAGATGAACCACGGTAAAGAATGAAGCCTCAAGCGACTCTGGGCCAAGTCTGGGCCAAACTGCCGAGTGTCCTCTGGGTGATCGTCCCCAAAATTTGATCCGCCAGGATACCATCCACCGCAGTTCAAGGTTAGAAATCCATGGGACCTGCGATATTCCCATCCCTTTATTCAATCCAACGGTGGGGTCAGTACAATCATCTAACTGATCCGCTTCGATTCACCTTCCGTTCATTTGACATAGCTGTATGGACAATGCCCAATTTCTTCGATGTTTTACTTGATTTACCATGGAAAAATGGTGGATGTTCCACGACGTTCCAAAGCAAAGTCTGAAATGACCAGAGGATACAAAAACCCATGACATTCTCATGAACATCTCCATTTGTTGATGGTTACCCTCTGGTAATTTAACAGTTTGCTATTGAAAATGGTGATTTATAGTGGATTTACCTATTAAAAATGGTGATTTTCCATAGTTATGTTAGTTTACCAGAGGGTAAACCAGGTTAAACCACCATGTTTTTTTTTCCCAGGTCGATGCCATGACACCGGAGCCATAAAGGTCGCCATCCCTGCGTTGGGCGTCACACTGCGCCGTTGGGACCAAAGAAACAAACCTCCACAGGGCTGGAGGATCATCCCCAGTTATGGATAGTACAAAATCGGATTTTCCATTCATCCATAGATAGATAGATAGAAAGATAGATAGATAGATAGATAGATAGATAGATAGATAGATAGATATATCTCTCTCTCTATATATATATTTATACATATGATATATTACATACGACAATCTTCGCACATGGTGCAATAGAAGAATGCCGGACTACCAACCAATTTGAGAGATCTGCATGCAATGGCACGAGAAAGTCTCAGCTGCCAACAAAAAGTGATGACAGGTGCTGTTTCTCTGGGTTATTACATGTTATAGCATGTTATAGCATGTTCTAAAACCACTAACTAGCCAGGATTGATAACTCTGGTGGGGACTTCCAATATTTCAATGGGTGAATTAGGTGAATTAACCCCTTTTAACACCAAACAATTACGATCCATGTCAAGATCCTTCAAGCAGGGTAATATACAACATGTATCGAAAAAGGATGAAACAGGTATAACTGTATAATGGTAAAACCAAATAAGTCAATAAAACAGCATAGTTGGCGCGTAACATGGTGTGTGTGCCTCAAATAGTGGATGGTTTTGCAATGTACTATTTTTTTGCGTAAGAATACCATTTGGCACTCCGAACATCAAGCACATTATCTTTACATCATCCTAAAGAAACTCATAAATCGGTGTGCTCATTGACCACACCCTGGTTGCGTGTCGGGCAGACCATCATGGCCCGAACCATGGCCGTCTGGTTCGGCCCAAGGGTCGATAGATCACAATCAGCTTCACAGGGAGGTAGATCACCTTCCGGCGAACCGGATCGTTTTGGGGCGCAACCAAGACATACCGGTGACAAAGATGGAGCCATGTGGGTTGGTCTGAAAATGTGGTAAACCCCATGTAAATCATGTTTCAAGCCCAGAGAAGGTCACTTAATATGGAACATGAATGAACATGATAATAGATGATAATAGGCCATCAAAATTCTGGGGTATCAGACAAACCCCGCAGAAGGGAACCCCGGAACCCCGCAGATGTCGTTGGAAGATGGTTTCAGCGAAGACGACTCGCAGCAGTGACTGTGGGATGCTTCCCGGAATTGGGTATCTGTTGCAATGTACATATACACAACACATAATTACAGCATATTACAGTTACAGTTACAAGCATCTCTATCGGAATCTCAAACAGAAAACAGCGAGTATTCAAGTATAATCATGACATCATAAATTCCCAATACTTGAATAATATTCCCAATACATTTTATTGAGATTATTATTGGGATTATTATTGGGAAGACATCATCCACCCAATAAAAATTCCCCATTTTCTTCCCCCGGCTTTTGGCTTCCATTTCAATCCCAGCGGTGAACTCCCCATTTCCGCCCAGTGACGATGGTCAGCCAAAATGACCAGGGAACCGAGAGGGCCTTGAGCCACTCCGGTCCTTGGCAGAGCTTTTCAGAGCGCCGGTGTCATTTTCGCACAAAAATTCATGGGGTACACAGGTGTAGTATCCATTAATATGAACATGTTTAGTATCTATGGTATAATTATGCAATACCAAGCTACTCATAGCTACTCCATTTTCTGAGGATTTAGTATGCCATCAATTTGATGGAGGTAGAATTAATGGATTCATCATTATTAACTCGCCCATCTAATACTAATTGCACATTAATAATATTATATAATGGATTCATGTTAAAATATGGTTTGTCTGAAAACGGGGTATACTATCCATGGATATGGCTATAGGATGCCAGAGGCTATGTTCATAGGGAAATGGATGCTAAATCATCAATTTGATGGAGGTATTAATCATAGGCATTCATAGGCTATGTTCATAGGGAAATATGTTCATTAGGATTGCCCACTGACATACAGAAAAATCGGGATCTTAACCCATGACATTGCGATTTAACCTTTTCAGAAGCGAATGGTCGGACACCGTGAGGGAAACAGCCAGGTTCTTTTTGGGTGGACCATGGTGGACCTATAAACTTACCATTTAAGGACATGGTTTATGCTCATAAAAATGGTGATGACTTGGGGATGGCTTATGGCATGGGGTTTACCAAATTATCGACTATATTATATTTGACAAATTTTGACAAGATCCCACACCCATCTCCGTCTTGTGTTCAAGGTTTGTCTGGACTTGTGGGTCAACTGCTTAAAGAGCAAGCCACCCTGATAGGAACTGGTGCCACAATTAGCTTAACTTTCCAGTTGGATGTTGTCTCAGGTCAGAGGATAACCAGGGGAAACAAGTCGCCTTCAAGTTGTGCCCGTCATTCGACGTGTTCACCTTGTCATTGTCAAAGAGTTGGATAACAAATTATTGGACACTTTGTAGTAGAGTCAAGGAGAATCCTGCGGTGGCAAAATCAACCGGTGGAGCACATGGCGAATCCAACCAGAAGAAGGTTTTTGACATGTCTTGACATGTTTCGAAGAAGTGTTTTGGATATTTTTGGATTTGTTGGCCTTTTTGAGAAATGGCAGTGTCAAAACCTTGTGCCCCTGGTGAACATCAAAATAGCTGGTAAATGGATGTCCATCCCCCTAAAAATGGTATGTATAGGTATTGATCCATAGCCAAATGATCAATTCTATTCAATTCCATGGTCAGCTCCCCTCTCTTGGTGGCATCCTGCGTCTTCGCCCAGGCTCCAACAAGCGATGCTGAGATGTTGGTCATGCCGAAGAGCAAAAAACCTGCAGGGGCTTCGTGTAGGGTGGATGGGTTGCTGGAGCTGGGATGATGACATTAATGATTTAGTGGGATCATTCCCGAAAATCTCCTTCGTAAAACGCACCAGTAAGTTAAACTTCGTAGTAACTAAATCAGTAGAGGAGGCACTCGAGATATCTGGAGACTACCTCTTGGAATGCTCACTTGGGCCTATTTAAGTGGATTTATGCAACGCTACAAAGAATCCCCACCGCAAGTGCACCTGGAAACCAGGATGGGTCTGGCAAGAGGCCCTTCCTTAGCTCAGGCAATGACTTGGAACATCTTTGAACCTTCAATTTTGACGAAGCTAAAAGTGAACTTGCACCACCAGAGAGTAATTCGAACAACAAGATATCTATATGATTCTATATGAATATGTACCGTCAAAAAAACAGTTGCATAACACGACACACACACACAAATACATATTCAAAAACACTCTAACCATCTGTAACCAAGTTACCGGCCAAAACCCAATGCAACACACGAGCAAAGCCAAAGGAAAACTCGTCGCCACACAATCTAATCATACCCCAATTTTCCGCAGATCCTACTGACTTGTTCAGGTTGGGAGCAAGAAACCCAGCTATTACTGAGGTGTCGAACATATTTGGGATTATTTGGGAGATGGACAGCTACTATGAGTGACTGAGGCTGTTTACAGACTAGAAATGACTCAACACTACCATTGAAGTTCTCTGTTATTTGTTCAAGGCCGCAAAGTGGCGCGGTTGCAACTCCGGTCAGTCGTTTCAACCCATTCAAAACAACGCAAGGAACATTCCAACAACTAGACTTGAGTCTAGATGGCATCCAGCTCGGCATCACCAAGCATCCGTCGATTGAGCAGCGCGAAACGTACTGCAGTGCACAGCAGTAGGACGTGGCACACGAAAATCAGACACCTCAGGGACTGGTGGTAAGAAAAACAGGTGCAAGGCCAAAAGATGTCCTCTTTACTGGCTATTTGTAGGGAATGGGGGAATGGGATGATGGTTAATAATTAGTTATGATAGATCATTCCCCCTTCCCTACTAAGCACCAGTAAGTACATTGAGGTGTATTTAAGCCTGAGTCTGACTTCGTCTTCAAGAAACCAGTATAAGGGGACATACAACTGAAACCAACATATCCATGTAGTATCTCATGTGGCACACTTAGTTCTATGCTAAGAATCGCCCCGAATTACCTGACACGATTCTCCTCCCTTCCAAGATCCTTTGTAATAAATTGACGGATGTTTTCATGTGAGCAGTGTAAAGAACCTGTTAGACAATTCTCAAAATTATGGTTGGTTGATCTGGATTCGCAGCTCATGGATTGTGATAATCCTCAAATATCCCCAAGACATACATTATATATATATTACCCTATAAGTCCTAAGGCCTCAAAAGTTAAGGTCCTTGCCGAGGGGACCTGAAAAGGTACATTCGCCGAGGGTTCCATAGAATTTCCGAGGGTCCACGCGCCGAGAGACCCAGACATTGTCCATATGACCCATACCGCGATGATTTGCGATGATATAATATTGATCTCATGATGATGCATATGATTCTCTTTTCTTGTGCTTCCCAGCAGCGGATGGTTTCTTTTTCCCTGAGCTTCATTGTTTGCGCTTTCGCGCCTGTGCATTTAGGCTTTCCACACGAAATCTTAAGGCCAAGAGCCTGAAGCCAGCTAGTTTCAACACACCAGAGCTGAATTTCAATGGACGTGGGGATGCTTTCCGAGCAAACTTTTTGAGAAGCCCCATAGCATCTTCATCAATCCACCCAGCAGTAAAGCGAGTGTTCAATCCTAGGCGCTCATGTGTTTTCATTGGGATATCCTTCCGGCTAATTGTACCTTTCAGGTCCCCTCGGCAACGACTTTTAACTTAAAGAGGAAATTATAAAAATGTTGATCATCGAGATGCCACACAGGTTCTCCATTGCTTTGTCCTTTTCAAATGCTCTTGCCAAGCCTAAGGATTTTAAGAATGAAGGGAATTGGGACAGGTTAGAAAGATGTGGGATCAACCATGGCAGTTCAAAAGTATCCATAGCCAAGGAACATGGTATTTTGGCTTTATCAGCCACCTTCGTCGTTTCATCCTGTTCTCAAAACGGAATGAAAAAATTGGGGTACAAACAAATCCTGGTCCACACAAGTTTTAACAACCACCTGACAACTTATTCTCCTCAAGGAAATGTGGTTGAGGACTTTGTGTGAGCGGAGAAAGCCATCACCCAATTTGCAGAGTTCGTTCGCTTGGCCATCAGTCCTCAGATTTGGGATCAGCAGCTAATGGTGTGGCTAGAGGAGAAGCACTAGTTAGCCAGACACTCGAAGCTGGAGATGAAAACCTCCCACAATGACTTTTGCCCATGGGAAACCTATATATATGCAAATAATTCTGGAGAGGCACAAAAACCGCGGATAGCGATCGCTCAAAGCCATATAGCGGGAGACACAAATCCTGATGTGGATTCTGATAACCAAATACCCTTAGCCTATGCCCCTGGGGGTCGCAATTTCATGCATGCACAAATGCAGACATATGTTTGGCACCAAGAGGCAAAGCGTAGCACAAGTGAGGAAGTTGCTCATCACCAAGTGCTCTTTGCAATCTCTGCGGGTTTTGCTGCAACCAGCGCCCAAAAATTCTAGCATCGTCAAAGTTTTGTTCATGGACAAAGGTAGCGCAGTCAGCTAACCAATCTGCCAGAACTCGTGCATTGTGCCCCTTGGATGTAAAATACGCTCCATGAGATGATTTGAATATCATCTTCGTAGTAAATTTGGATTGAGAGCAATGACGGCCTTGTTGTTTGAGGAAAATCTGGAAATCGTCCCAGGCAGCTTCCACTGTCAAAGCCAAGCTTATGTTCGGGTCGCCCCAAAAGCCCAACTCTCCAAACGTCGCCACGGCGGCGCCGTTGGACGTCCAAAGTAGTCCCAAGTTCAAGTTATGTAATTGGCAGGGCTGAATTAGAGATATGTCAAAGTTCCGCAGTAGAACCAAAGGATTGACACGTTTGGACAGGCCACTTCCAACAATGTCGTTCACAAACTTGAGGTTTGAGAACCAGGTGATATCATTCAATCTATGATATGCTGCAGGGCCATACTTTTGAACATCACAGTAAATGCAGGGGTGCACACCATTCCAATGGCGCTCAATCTGCCAGAAAAAGCGATTCCATGCCCAATCGCCTCCAATCTCGCAAACGCAGAAGCGGAGGCCGCTCTTCTCTAGTCGTGTCGTAGGCGATGTTCAGGGACCACACAATGCGAGCGAGCAACGGTTGCAAACCCTGGAAGCCAGCAAAATGGCTTGATTTCTGTGACCATATAAGAAACCGACTGCTTCTTGCAGAGTTCGGCCTCCACAACGGCAACGACATGAAAATAGCATAGGCTTTGGTCAAACGCTCGTCGTAAACACAATCATCCCCAAAGATTTTCACTGGGATGCGAAACTCCGAGGGGTCTGACTCAGTAATTTCGCGCTGCGCCCAAGGACAGCCAGCCCTAGCTGCCTCTTCCCAATACTGCTTAACCGTTTCTGGCGGGATGGTCAAAGATATCTCATCAAACAAGTATGCAAGAATCTTGTGTGGATCGAACATCGGCACACCCTCGTGCGCGTAGTTCTTCACAGACTCTCTGCCAGGTGGTACCGGGCAATCAACCCAAGACATCTCCTTGCAGGGGCACAGAGTGCAGCAAGCATGCCACATGCATGCATGTATGTGCGCATTTTTCGCCTAATTTTCGCCTCATTGTATAAAGATCTAATATGGAGATACGTATGCTTAAAAGGTCAATGGGCAAACCACCTCAACGAATGGAAAAAAGATCATCATTATATATATATGCTTAAAAGGTCCCATGGGCAAACCCCACATTCAAACCAACCAACAACAGCCCTCAACCCCTTTGAAGTGTCCAGCGGCTGCTGCACAGTTCTGCTAAAGTCGCGGCTGTAATTCCATGTAGAAAAATTGCCAAGCTTCGTAGTCATACGGGATAAGGAATTCCGAGACTCCTGCGACCACAAGAACTGAAGCGATCATTCAGGATTATTTTCACACAGACATACATAGACCAGTATTTGCAGTGGGCATCAGTGGACCAACATTTTTCTGATCTTATTTTCAACTGCAAGTGCTAGAGGGTCCCAAACTTTAAGCACAACACCATGTGTTGTCACCTGTGCCATGGTCAGCACGCTCCTGGCAAGCTGCTTGTGCGGACTGCATCTCCTTTCTAAGGCTCGATGCCTCAGAAGGCAGAGAAGAGATTTCCTCGTATATATGTATAAATTATACTTACGTATACACAATGGGGATTGATGCCAATGAACATCGAAGATAAAAAACATTGGGATACGGTAAAGTAAAGGTAAATACCGGTATAGGTTTTGAAATTTCCAGCCATTTTGCATCACTTTGCGGTTTATTTTTGTTTGATGAACAGCATCCATGACCATACCCAAAGATCTGGGAACCCCAACGCCGTCCCCAATTTCTGACAACATGTTGATGAACAACGCTTTGTTCTCAGGAGCATCTTTGCCATCAGCATCACCTGCCGTGTCTGCGCATGATGGTGAAATGGTTTCGGGAGGACAGGGGCACATATAATTAATCAGAATTCGACTTATAGAGAATTTATTCCCCAAACAGCCAAACAGGTGCCACTGGTAAAGATTCCCCATTGGATTGGATGATAGCGAGATGAATCACATTTCTAATCACAAGAAAATGATTTTGATGTGGAATCCAAAAATCACCCAACCCCAAATCGAAAGGACCAAAATGTGGTTGGAGGATGTTGGGGGTATGCCAGATTTCAGGTTTCACCTGGTCTTAACTGAAGCAAACGCGCAATTTTTTGTGAATTTTTTTCAGCGATGACAACGTGTTGTTCCAAAGCTGTGTGATCGTGATCTACCAACCCATGATGCATCCTATGGCCACTCATAACCAAGCTGAAGATTTGCTCAGCGCAAAACCCAAATCTAAATAGCTGCCATGTTCTAAGCACAAACCGGCACACTCCCTGTGCCAGCCAAGGCTATCACAGCAGAACTTTGCTGCACTGGCTGGACGGCTCTTGCAATTCCTGGACGAACTTTATCTGCAATAAGAGGAATTTGGGTTCGGGATCATTTAAAATTTTGAATCAAAAACTGACATGTCATTGAAGCCATGGCCAGTGCACTCCCCAAAAAGAGAAAGGCCTTACGCCTTCCTTCGCTTTTTTTTTGGATCGGCCTTTGCCTTGGGCTCGGATCTGCGCTTGGGGGTTGACTTGGCCAAATCCCCAAGCCCACTGACTGCCGCTGCCAGCTCACCAATGCCAGTAGTCACAACTGCCTCCTCAACCTGGCTCATTCGGGTTGATTGTGTTTTTTGGGGTTCGGTTTCACAAAGTTCCTGGAAGACAATATCAACATGGTTGAGGCCATGCTGGATGGAAGATAATTCTGATGGAAATTGTACATACTTGTGTCCCAAAAAAAACATATTATTTCCTTGGGGGGAGCCATGGGGATAGTGTTTGATAATATCTAGGAATCTAGCCACATTGCAAATTGCCTATTTCTTCGTGAAAATGATTGTGAGGATTCTACGGGCCTCCTGGAGATTGAGATTCTCCAAGCGAGACTTGTGCTCCTTGACTGCATTAACGGCCTTTTCCAGCTCCACTTCCATGGCCTTCTTGAGGCCAACACTCCTTGGAGCCAAGAAGAGAATTTCGTTATATATATTACAGGGCATATATATATATGATCAAAGCCTATTTCAGGGGGGTCCAACTGATCTACTACTCATGACTTCAAAAATCTTGTATGTGTGGACCTGTCCAATGTTAAGGTGGCCCCCAATGTGATTTCTTCACACCACCACGTAACCAAGGCACGGAAAATTCGACAGATCGAGATCTTTGACGTCATCCAGCTTCTTGTCTGCGCTTTTCAGCGCCTTGCTGCAGATAATGGTGTTGAGTGATCAGGATGTCGTCAAAAGAAGAATTTCGAACAGTTTTGCATACCCCCCTACATTTATAGGGGATCCTTGGCGGAGAGGCTTGAAAGAAACCAGATGGGATTTCATGGCAAGCCTTCTCAACCTTGGGTGCCATGTTTTTCTTTTTCTCTCCGCCCTTTTGCCCTGTAGCCTTTCTGGCCTGCATGTGGCGAGGGTATATATATTTTTAAAAAAAGTTATCGATAAATCTGATCAGCACACACCTGCAATTCTGAAGGCTGGACCCTATTATATCCGATATTGCTGCCTCGATATCTGACCATCCTGGAGGGTGACACGTGCAGAAACTTGGCTTGGAAGTGGCCGTGGGTCAGTTGCAAAGAAAATCGTCACACATTTTTATCGCTAATCGGTTGAGGAACCGAAATCATCAAATCGCCACATGAATTGACCTGTGGCCTTTCACCCCAGGCTTTAATTTAAAGATAGCAGTAGCATAGGCTACTGTTTTTCGGAATGCTCCTTCTCTTCCTTGATGCTGAGATCTTCACATGGGCAGTCTTTAGAAATCATGATCAGCCGGGCACTGGATAACCTGGGATGAAAGATAGTAAGTAAGTCGATGGGAATATGTTGGACCGGAATCATGTTAGAATTGACTTTCATGGGGTGCACAAAAATCAAAATCAATATTGCCGATACAAAGTAACTCATCAAGGTAGCCCGCATTTATGAGAACTTGTGCCCAACAGGAAGCACACAAACGTTGGTACTTCAGCTCTTCCAAATGCATCACAATCCGTTCCGTCACCGATGTCATGGCAGAACTCATGTGGAGCAAAAAGCGGGCTTGGGATTCTCATGGCCGCATAGGTTCCCAAATCAAGTTTGGTCATGACATGCTGTTGAAACCACATTTGAAAATCGGCCATGTGTGTTTCTGGAAAAATGCCCATTGATTCATACTATGATCAAGATTGATCAAGTGAATCTGCGACCGGTTTTGAACTTTGTTTTTCCCCACCTGCCAGGTGAGGGTTGTTAGATTTCAAGATAGCTCTCCGCGCCTCCTCCCCTCGTCGCCAGCTCCTGATCGCAGTGGACACTGCTGGACCTCAACAACCATGTCCCGATATCAGTGGGCACTGCTGGACCTAAACCGCCAGAAAGAATGCCAGATAGAATGTCAGATAGAATGCCAGATAGAATGTCAGAAAATATGCCAAACAGAATGCCAAATAGAATGTCAGATAGAATGCCAGAACATATGTCAGATAGAATGCCAGATAAAAAGCCAGATCGAATGTCAGAATATAATGTTTGATAGAATGCCAGAATATGTCAGATAGAATGCCAGGCAAAAGTCCGAATATATGCCAGATACCATGTCAGAAAATATGTCAGATCGACTGCCAGAAAAAATATCGATGTCAAGTAGAATGCCAGATAGAATGTCAGAAAGAATAACAGATAGAATGCATTCATATGTCAGAATATATATGCCAAATAGAATGCCAGATAGAATGTCAGAATCATGCTAGATACCATATGTCAGAATATGTCAAATAGAATGCCCGAAAAAATATCAGATAGAATGCCAGAACATATGTACAGAAAGAATGCCAGATAGAATGTCAGATAGAATGTCAGAATATATGCCAGATACCATGTCAGAATATGTGTCAGATAGAATGCCAGATAGAATGTCAAAATATTTGTCAGAATATATGTCAGATAGAATGCCAGAAAGAATGCCAGATAGAATGTCAGAATTATATATCAGATAGAATGCCAGATAGAATGTCAGAAAATATGCCAGATACCATGTCAGAATATATGTCAAGTAGAATGCCAGAAAATATGTCAAATAGAATGCCAGATAGAATGTCAGATAGAATGCCAGATAGAATGCCAGAAAGAATGCCAGATAGAATGCCAGATAGAATACCAGAAAGAATGCCAGATAGAATGCCACGAATGTCAGATAGAATGTCAGAATATATGCCAAATAGAATGCCAGATGGAATGGCAGAATATATGTCAGATAGAATGCCAGATAGAATGCCAGAAAGAATGCCAGATAGAATGCCAGATAAAATGTCAGAATTTATGCCAGATACCATGTCAGAATATGTGTCAGATAGAATGCCAGATTTGTCAGATAGACTGCCAGAACATATGTCAGATAGGATGCCAGAATATTTGCTAGATAGAATGTCAGAATACATGTCAGACAAATTGTCATATATAGATATGTCCAAATATAAATGTCACGGTGGGGATCACTCGAAGTAAACTAATCTAGATTTATCATCTGCGGGTGCGCCTTTCGGGGCTGCTCGGAGTCGGAAGACGATGAGCTCTCATCATGGGCCTCCATGACTTTTGATGCCCAATTCTCGTGGCGATTCTCCTCTTTGTCCATGATCTGCACTTTGAACTGCCTGCATTCCTGCAAGCGCGATTGTGGATTTTAAATTTATATAATAACGTATATCAAGATATAGCACTTTGAATTGCCTGCATTCCTGCTTCAGTGCGATTGTGGATTCTAAATTATTATAAACAGCAATATTCTCAAAATCGTAAAAAATTGATAGGATGGTATCAACAGCGGTATGTTTTTTCCTCTCTCTCTCTCATATAGAGGATGGGGAATTCTAATGTTATCATAAATGATCAAAGCCATAGGTCCAAATCTAGGCTTGACTCTTTGTACTAGGGATAACCATAATCAAAAACACTCGGTGTCCTTGATGCCAGGTGCATCAGGGTGGTCTCGGACCTGATCAGGTTTTTGCTCCTCTAAGAAATTAATCATAGCGGTAGCCCCGGCTTCTCCCATCTTTTGAACGAGTTCGGTCTTGCACAGCCAGTCCCTTGCGTCAGCGTCGATCTTTCCTGAGTTGTCGGTCATCTTGATATAGATGCGTGTCTTTCGCCAGTCCTCACCACTTGCAATCCAGTTCTCGTACAGCTCGTGGAGTGCACTGCTGTCACCTGGGGGGATGGAATTCATCAGCACTTTGACGGATATAAGACAGTGAGATTTGGAATATTCTGACATTTTCATGCAGGTTTCTTTCCAATGTAAGTGTGCACATATGTTTGTGTGTGTGATGTGATTCAAAACCATGTGTACGCAATATGTAAGAATTGCAGATTTAGCCCAGTGGCCAGTCTTTTGTTTTGTTGCAATGGCTTTTTCTCCCAAAGTTTTGATCTCTGTCGGTGTTTTCCGGGCAGTGCCTTAGCAAAAACCGGACAATGCTCTTCAACCTTATGGGAAAGTCAACCTCTTGCAAGGGCAATTATATGCATGCTGGAATTTGTAATGGTCATATGAGGCCCTCACATTCCAAGGTCCTCATGAACCTGTTCCACCTCACAAGAGCCTTCTTGCGTCTTTCCAGCTTCTCTTTCTTCTCCTTCTCTGCTTCCTCCTCTCCAGGTGTAAGTTCGGGTGGATTCAGGTGATCCGGAGGCAATGGCGTGGCAGGCGCAGAAGGCAAATCTTGGGATGATAGCCTCAGAAGGTTCACCTCAATTGCCCTTTGCTCCTCAATTGCTGCCAGCCGCTTTTCAACTTCTTCTCGGATCCGTTGTTCCTCAAATTCCTTTGACTGTACAGCTGCTTGTTCTCCAAAGATCTGCGCCTTTTTCGTCTTTTCCCCAGCTTCCTCTGCAAACTTCTGCTCTGCGATCTTCAGTTCTTCCATCCTTTTCTGTACTGCGAGCTCGAGTCTCTTCTTTTCCTCAGCTGCCTCTGTAAGCTTCTTCTGTTCTGCGATCTTCTGTTCCTCCATCTCTTTCTGTATTTCGAGTTCGAGTCTCGTCTTTTCCTCAGCTTCCTCTGCTCGCTTCTTCTCTGCGATCTTCATTGCTTCCTTCTCTTTCTCTATTTCAAGTTCGAGTCTCTTCTTTTCCTCAGCTTCCTCTGCAAGCTTCATCTGTGCGATCCTCAGTTCTTCAATCTCTTTCGCTATTTCGAGTTCAAGTCTCTTCTTTTCCTCAGCTTTCTCTGCAAGCTTCGTCTGTTCTGCGATCTTCAGTTCTTCCATCTTTTTCTCTACTTCGAGTTCGAGTCTCGTCTTTTCCCCAGCTTCCTCTGCAAGCTTCTTCTGCTCTACGATCTTCAGTTCTTCCATCTCTTTCTCTATTTTGAGTTCGAGTCTCTTCTTTTCCTCAGCTTCCTCTGCTCGCTTCTTCTCTGCGATCATCAGTTCTTCAACCTCTTTCTTTTTTTCGAGTTCGAGTCTCTTCTTTTCCTCAGCTTTCTCTGCAAGCTTCTTCTCTGCGATCTTCACTTCTTCCATCTCTTTTTCTTTTTCGAGTTCGAGCCTCTTCTTTTCCTCAGTTTTCTCTTCAAAAATTCTCTGCTCTGCAATCTTCCTGAAGTCTTCCATCCTTCTCTGTTCCTCCAAAACCCTTTCCTTCTCCGTTGCCATCCTCTGCTCCTCTTCCGCTTTCTCTGCAGCTTTCATCTCTTCCACGAGCTTCCTCACCTTATCTTCCCTGGCCTGCTCTGCAAGTCTCTTCTCTTCTGCTACCTTCTCCTTTTCCAGAGCTATCTTTTTCTCTTCTGCGATCTTCTCGGCTTCTCGGGTAGCTCTCTCTTTCTGGTCTAATTCGTCTCTCAACTTTCTGGCTTTTTCTCGGATCTCTTCTGCTAGCTGTTCTTGCTTTGTTTTCTCTTCTTTCTTCATCCTCTCGATTTCTTCAGAAGATCTCTGGGCAGCCAGCTCCTTTTCTTCTGCGCTCCTCTTGTCTGCTGCTTTCTTTGCAATTCTGATTTGCTCCTGTTCTTTCATCTCCCTCTCTTCGGTCATCTCGCGGTAAACTTTGGCTGCCTGTGGGTGTCTCAGGACTGTCAAAGGGAACTGAGACGCTTTGACATCATGGCTCAGAACGCAATTCTCGTTGGCAAAGTGAAGGTGCCAACCTCCAGCAACAACAACGCAGTCCCTCCAGTTTTCGTTGACCATCAACTTCCTCAGATTGTGTTGCCACTTTGAGTGCGACCATTCCACTGTTCCCACCACATTCTCCTCAAATTCTTCGGGTTGAGTGTCAACAGGGTCCTTCTGAGTTTCTGGAAATGAAGCCTGGGGGGTGGCTACAGCTCGAAGCTCGGACTCCAAGTTCCTCGGCTTGAGGGACTTGTCCTTGTCTTTGTCCAACTTTGGTGCCTTCTTTGCTTTTTTTTTAAACTGATCCTTGTTCACTTTCTTTGCCTTCCTCTGCCATTTCTTATTTTTGACCTTCTCTTTGCTCTTCTGCTTTGCTACTTCCTTTGCCATTGCCTTCTTCGAATCATCTTTCACTTTTCCGCTTCCCCCCAACTCAGCTCCTGGAACTGTGTCGGGAAGAACTTGACTTCCACCTGGCACAGGATGTTACAAGTATGTGGGAAGACAGGATGGTCGATTCCACTACCCAAACATGTCTAAGTTGCTGGATTCCCCTCATTAGTGTATCATTGGCTGGGTGACCCACAAACGATAAAAACATAAGCGTATCATATATTATAATTTACTTGATCATGAGAAGGGGCAACCACACATCCTATGTGGCCTGCAGACATCGGTTCTGTGGATTGGGTATCTGACCTAGGCAGGATTGAGATGTGCACAAAGCACTTCCAAAAATGATCATATATATATATGTCATAAACTTGCATTGTGCATAGTTGGTGGTAATTTCAAACAACACTCATCATTAAGCACCCAACGCAACTGAAATTGGGGATGTGCGAGCTGCGTAGAGCTGGCTCCTTTCTTTCTTTCCCTTTTCCAGCATTGCTGCCAGAGCCGCATCCAAGACCATGCTTCCCCAACCCAAGGTCCAAGGCCGAACTAGCGATGGAAAAACGTTTGACCAGTCACAGGCTGAAGATGCACAAAACCCAGCACTTCTAATTAGAGAACAAATACCAGCAGCAACCCAGCTCCAACCTCCTTGTTGACAGGGTTCAATTTTTTCCAAGGTCTCAGCTAATCCCCCGATCACAAGTATAGCCCGAGTTGACTACTCTCGATTGCTCTCGATTTGCTCTCGGTTTGCTCTCGGTTTGCTCTCGCTGCCGAGGTACCTTTTGAGGTCTCCGAGTTAACTTTTGAGGTCTCCGAGGTACTTTTTGAGGTCTTACTCAACAAGCGCTCTCGACTTCTCTCGATTTCTCTCGGTTAACTATTTTCAACCCATAACAGCACCCCTATATTTTTTTGGAGGGGAACATACATATACTGATCATTCCAAGAATCCATGGTTCCAACACAGATGCAGCAATCACGGCTTCAAATGGCTAGCAAATCCGAATGAATCTAAATCAACCCATTGCCTTAGTCACCACGATTTCAGATTCTTTTTTTCCCCCCACCTGCCAGGTGAGGGTTGCTAGATTTTAAGATAGCTCTCCTCGCCTCCTTCTTCCTCTCCTCCTCGCCTCCTCGCCTCCTCGCCAGCTCCTGATCGCAGAGGGCACTGCTGGACCTCAACCAGGGACCTCTTGAGTCCAGTGGGCACCGCTGGACCTCAACCGACAACCTCCCAAGCCCAGTGGGCACCGCTGGCCCTGAACCGGGGACCTCCCGATCCCAATACGCACTACTGCTGGACCTCAACCGCCAGATAGAATGCCAGATAGAATGTCAGAATATATGCCAAATAGAATGCCAGATGGAATGGCAGATAGAATGCCAGAATATATGTCAGATAGAATGCCAGATAAAATGCCAGATAGAATGTCAGAAATGGCAGATAGAATGTCAGAAAATATGTCAGATATTAGTAGAATGCCAGATAGAATGCCAGAAAGAATGCCATGGAAAATGCCAGAAAGAATGGCAGATAGAATGTCAGAATGCCAGATAGAATGTCAGAATATATGCCAGATACCATGTCAGAATATATGTCAAATAGAATGCCAGATAGAATGCCAGATAGAATGCCAGAAAGAAAGCCAGAAAATATGTCAAATAGAATGCCAGATAGAATGTCAGATAGAATGCCAGATAGAATGCCAGAAAGAATGCCAGATAGAATGCCAGATAGAATGCTAGAAAGAATGCCAGATAGAATGTCAGAATATATGCCAGATACCATGTCAGAATATATGCCAAATAGATCCAAATAGAATGCCAGATAGAATGCCAGAATATATGCCAGATATTATGCCAGATAGAATGTCAGATAGAATGCCAGAAAAACAATGCCAGATCGAATGTCAGAATATATGATGTCAGAAAATATGTCAGGTAGAATGTCAGGTAGAATGCCAGAATATATGTCAGATAGAATGCCACAAATGTCAGATAGACTGCCAGAATATATGCCAAGTAGAATGCCAGATAGAATGCCAGCATATATGTCAGATAGAATGCCAGAGTATATGTCAGAAAGAATGCCAGATAGAATGTCAGAATATGTCAGATAGAATGCCAGATGCTATGTCAGAAAATATGGCCAGATACCATGTCAGAATATGTGTCAGATAGAATGCCAGATAGAATGCCAGAATATATGTCAGATAGACTGCCAGGTAGAATGCCAGAACATATGTCAGATAAATTGTTCGTATATCTAGAACGAATGTATGTCCAAATGTGGGGATCACTCGAAGTAAAGTAGTATGTAAACAGATCACCCCACAATGTAAGCTCCATTCAAAACTTTGATGACTTCAGAAATCAAGTGGGATATGATTTGAATATATGCAACTCTAAAATAAGTTGCACCCCAAAATAGGTTTCACATCAACACTTACGCAGCCAAAAACGAAACCAGTTTTTTCAACATCTTTGCACACAATTGGATACATCCAGATGTGAAAGAGCCACATCATGCTGACCTTTAGCGCAGAGCTAATTTGGTGTTGAAACAAATGGCCAGTTGCAAAAGCAACTGACGTTGAATTTGAAAATGGAAACAATTATGGGACCACGCCATGAAAGTGACACCGTGTCATGTCACAATCCAAAATTTACTTTTGGTCGCCAAACCCCTTGCTCGGCTTGCTCTCGCAAAAAGATCCTAAGATCGTCTAGCTTTGCATGGCTCCATTCAAGTGGAGCTTCCACTGCCTGACAGCGCAATGAAACGAGTATTGTAATATAGCATGGTGGGTCATGTGTCAAACACGGGAACTTCAAAATTCAAATCCCTTCCAATGTTCGGCTATTTAGGGGCTTGGGCGTCTCTGAAGGTTATGTTGGGTTTAACTAGGGTGCTGGCACCTCTGCCCAAATTCCAATCGATGATGCTATGAGTTGTATTGATCCCTCAAGTTGGACCCCACCATATTTGTTTACCAAAGCCGCCTGGATGTTTGGATCCACCGGCTTTTGAACTTCAAATTTAGGTATGCGTACCGCCTACTAGTATCCGCTGAATGGCCTATATAGTTTGATTTCAAACATGATGACTAGCTTTTGGAAACCCAAATAGACCACCTATACTTGAGACATAGCATAAACGCATTTGAGACATATGTATGTTTGTGATGGCTTTGAGTATTTCCAAAAAACACCCAGCCCTGGCCTTGAGAGACGGCAACTTCTCTTCTGCTAACTTCAAGCTGCTCTTCAGGAGAGATCGCTTCATGTCCTTCAAGCGCAAGAACTTCTAACTCAAGGAGTTTCCCTTCTAGCCACTGGCCAAGCAAGAAATATTTGGGTCTTAGCATGGCATGTATACCGTATATACCCGAGAGAAACCGAGAGAAACCGAGAGAAGTCAAGAGTGGTTCTTGAGGGGACCTCAAAAGTTAACTCGGAGACTTCAAAAGGTAACTCGGAGATCAATGCCATTTGGGTATGTCTCAAATTGAGGTGCCCTTTTTTTGTTTAAAACCCACTTTAAGTAAAGGGAAAAAAGGGCACCTCATTTTGAGACATACCCATATATAGGTTTTCCCCAAGTGGACCCCTCAACCATCACAAGCTTTTCAGGAACTTTGGGCCAACCAAATTTGACCGAGTTGGTCGAAATTCTTATGGGGATGATCTTGTGGGGGCTTACATACGTACGCCAACACGTCTATAGATTTGTCTTGGCACAGGCACATCCAAATGAACATGGGTTAGAAAATTCCTGTCCTTCCCAAAAGCATGTCGAAGCGCTAGTGCTCTTCCAAATCCCGCTGGGTACTGCTCCGTTTCCTTCAAGCGCTTTCCCCCAGACCTCATCTGATTCAGGCAGCCATGAGGTGCTAGTTTCAAATCAGAACTGTTTGTTTCCTGATACTTTGGAATGGCATACATGTATGTATGCATATCGTATTCATGTTTATATTTTAAAAAAAGAGCATATGTGATCAACCACATATCTTTGAGACATCCCCCAAACTCAGGAAGCGACACAGTTTTCTTTCCAGTCTTTGGGTCGACTTTCTTTACCGTTACCCCCGTGCTGGAACACTTAGCTCGAAGGTCTGCGCTCATCTTCAAATACAGTCGTGGAATCCAGGGCCTTAGCATGTTGTATATAAATACTATATGTTTGTGTGAATGTGTCACAGTGGATGAACGAGCTATTAGAACGAAGTCACCTTTGTCTGCCCAGTGTGAACTTAAACATGTGTTTGAGGCACACACGCAGTTCCCCATCCCCTTGAAGGTTTCCGGGAGAAGTGTCCAAACGATGCCACGAGGTGCTAAACACTCATTTATCCAGCTCGAACTAGTAGATCTACAAATCATGATGATACTAACATGCATCTTGAAAGCTCATCAATTGTATCTAAGTATCTGGCAAAAAGCGGTTGTGAAATGGGAGGCCCAACCGCTCACACATTGATTCGATGAACCTGTAGTATGGTACCATGAATAGCTTGCTGGACCCCGGCTGTTCCACAAATATGTAGACAGCCCTGCAGATCATCACCAAAATGACCAAAGCTGTGCGACATCCAATCCTTAGTTTTAGGCAAGCCGCAAGGCGCAACCCTTGATAAAACACTCTAGATCTTGAAGATTTCACGTCATTGTTCAAAAATCACACACTTGCAACTCAGGGTATGACAGATTTGCCGTAGCCACATATGGAAGCCGCTCATTTCCGAACGGCTGAAATTCACTTCTCTCGTGGGTAGGGCAATTGAGGAATATATAACTTGAGCATGGGATGCCCAGGGCACCCAGCCCTTCAGGGCGGACTCTAAGAGCCAGTTGTAGCAACTTCAGGAAGCCGCGCCTCAGAGCGTGGAAGTAAGCGCCACAACCCAAGGTATCCTAAGGGTCCTCCTGATATTTATACATGTAAAGATCGAATATGATAGAATTAAACATATGCAGATCTTTCAGTGATCATATCTGGGCAACGGTCACCAAACGATTCATGGTCGATCATGATGAGCTCCGGACACAGAGGTTATGTCGTTGTCAACTCCCTTTGTGAGAATATCATAGTCCAGCCTGGGAAGCTTTGGAACCCGATATATATATATAACGATCAATCGTGCATTGGTTGGATTATGCATGCACATCACGTCCTTCGAGGGGGTCAGAGTGTAACCTATTGCACCAATCTTTTGCAACTGCTGAGGAATGAACGTCTTGCGTCCAATGGAACCTCAGACAACCGGTGAGTTGATGGAGTTTGCACCGGAACCTAGCCTGGGTCAGTGCAAAGGTTTCCATACCGTTCATCCATCCAACATCAGAAAATTTGGGCTGGTCTTTTTCAGATGGCCTTTTCCAAAACCATGCTGAAGGGAATGGTGAATAACATGGTGCCGCCATTTTGGGGCAATTGAAAATCAACATCGCTTTGGGTCACCTGATTGGAAATGAAATGCTTTGGATGGCGAGTCCATAGCTTGAAATAATTTGGATTTCCTTCTGAGGAAACGACGGAATCCAGCGCTCACAGCCTTTGCTCGGCCACTGTAAACGTCGAGGCAATCGACGTCCTGAGCGATCTGTCTCTTGACACAATCAGGATTTGGCATTCACAATGATCGTCTATGATCATTCAAACATAGAATACCGAATTCGAATTCAAAACCAGGGCTGGGTTGGATATCATATATATGCATATGGGTGGTAGAATATAATGCATATTTGTGTGTCCGTTCGACATTCCAACGCTTCTCCCTTGCTGAGGATGAGGCGCGACGGTTCAGCAATGGCTCTCCCGCAGAGACCTGGTCGATATAGTCGAGGGCATGGAACCTGGGCAGCTGGCAGGGCACTTTCGAATTCCCCTTGCATTCTATATTTAACATGTTCGTTTATAAAGTGTCATAGTGCGCATCTAGACAAACTTGCAAAACATACAGCAGAGGGGCAGCGTCCACGGTAGGCAGCATGCTGTAAGCAAGGCAGTCTGGTGTCTGGTGAGCCCCAGCGCACCCGGCATGGCAAGTGTCACGTGCTGTGGAAAGCCTTGCTCCAGTTCTAGGCCAACACAGATAGATATCTATGCGTGCACCTGATTGTTGGTGAATGTGAATCCCACGCTGAAGCTGCATTGGGCCACCCTCACATGCACACATGATGCACATCTTTCATGCCACCTCTCGAATGATTTTCTCTAGACCTCGATGATTGAAATCCACAACATTCTGGACTAGGCGCACATACAATCTTCCAGGAGTCGAGTTTAAGGACGAACCCAAAGGAAGCCACAAGATGTTTGATTTGGGGGTTTTGGACCCAGAATGTGAAACATTTTTGCGAGCAAATAGGTAGTCATCCGGCCTGCAGTTATCTTTTCCACCCACCGCGCCCAACACGTGATTCCCGAAGAATCCATCTGCAGCCTGGGGAACACATTCAGGAGTCCGTGTTTGACATCCAGTCGATGATTTGTTTGGAGGAAATTCGCCATAATATATATATATGGGTTTGTCTCCAAATCAGAGGTCCCAGTGGGGGGGCCCCAAACCCTTTTTTTAAGACCCTTGAAAAACATATTCGGGGCACCCCATTTGAGATTTATTCATATAGAGGCTAGCCCAAGCCCGGCCTTGTGGTGTCAGTCAGGTGTCAGTCAACGTCCGAGGAGTCCAATGCTTCCCAGCCAGCAACCAGAAGAGCTTTTTCCCACCTGAGGAGTGGCTCTTGGTGGCGCACGTGGACGATATTGCCTTCACCCCTTTGCAGAGGCCAGGATGGGTATAGATTTGATTATGAAATTGCAAGTACAGTATATATATATATTTTTTGATCATGAGGGAAATCCAGTTGAGACCCGAACGACTTTCGTAGGCCTCCATGTTTTCCCCAGCTGATCGTAAGCGACTTCCTTGCATTTTTTGAAACCTGCATTGCGACACATGCTGTCTTGATAAAAAAATTGATGACGCCCAGAAATCAGCAAAAATTACCTTGCCTGCATTTCTGGTCCTCCCAGCTGCTCCACTACGCGGTTCGCGTGTGACTGCTCCACAGGGGACAAAAAAAAGGCCCTTGTAGTGAACCTTTGCTGGCAGTTGCAAACAATTGGGCACAACCCTGAAAGATAGGATTGTATAGGATTGGTGAAAATAAGATGCCAAGTGGCAATACTCCTATGGAAGGGCCTTTGGGCGTCAGGCATGGAAGTGTGAAAGACCTCAGTTTTACAAATATTTAACTGGTGGTTTGCATGCTATATCACACCAATTCACACCACATACTTGCAAGCGTGCCAACATATGCCAGTGGTACTCAGCTAGAAACTTGATCTTGCTGAGATCTTTGGGAACACTGAACCGCTGATCCTCAATCTCTTCGCATTCCTTCCGGAAGTTTGCCACGACCTGGCAACTTGCTGCTATCGAATGATTTTGACTCAGGGAACTCCACTTTGATTAAACCTAATTCATCACCACAAGAAAATGATGTTGATGACGGACCGTGGTCGAACCTCAGCGTGTTCCTTCAGAACATCTTCCACCTTGCAATTGGTACGCTAGGCCAGCTACAAACACATCTATGGACGTTTAAACAAGAAATAGAAGAATTTCGAAACCAGTTTTCATTTGAGACTTAACAAGGGTGATGGCTATATGCAATCGAAGAACTAGGGTTCCATCTCTGGCTGCAGCCACTGCTCTCTTCAACTTCGGGGTGGCTCTCTTCTTTGGGGTATTTTTTTTCTTCCTTCGGGTCTTGCCTTCGCCTTTCGGGGTCTTTGGTTCTTTGGTCTTTTTCTTCTTGGGGGTCTTGCCTTCATCATCTTCGACTGCCAGCTCATTCTCTATCTGCTCATCTTCTTCTGCTAGGTCCTTTTCACTGTTTTCAGATTCCTCTCCTTCTTCATTGGACTTCCTAGATTTCTTTGCTGCCCGGCCCCTCCCTCTGCCTTTTCCTCTGCCCCTACCTCGAGCAACAACATCCGACGGTGCGGGGCCCTCTGCCGGCAGGAAAGATTCGGACGCTTTGCGCAGCTGCAGCTGGGCCTGAACATGACACATGATCAGCCAACATGCTATAATGTATCTGAACTTTGAAAGGGTCGATAATCGATAAGGCAATAATGCGCAATTTGAAATATGATCGATTGATGTCCTAGAAAGTCAAAAGCCCAGACGTTTCTGTGTCATTCCTGCCACGAGTATATCTTGAAATCTATAATACAAAAACCCGACACCTGGAATATATCCTTGACTGGTAGCCTTCATTAGATCTCGATCTTTGAGCCCTTGTTTGGAAAGTTCCGCAAATGAATCATCAGCGGCTTTCTCCAAGGTCTCTGGAACAGACCTGACTGGAAATGGTTTCTCCTGCGGCTGGCTGTTTGCAGTATGGAGCAAACGATTGTTACAAGGAGGCCCTGGCATGTGTGGCAATTTGGACATCCAAAAGCCCCATGAGGAATGAGATTACATGGTACTATGTCATGAAAATTAATTTTCCATAGTGTTTGCAAAACGGACAATTCCAAAATCCGTCCCAACTCAGAGTGGTCCTTGGGTTTCACCTCGTCCAGTGGATGCAAATGCGATTCTCCATGGGCAGGGGCAGCTTCACCAGGACCTCGATTTTGAAAATTCTTGGCCGAAACAACATTTTCTAAAAAAAAAGATGGGAGATTCGGATTGTTGAACAGAGACATGTGCTTACCCCTCCAAGGATGTAAATGCTTTGGGCAGCTGCCTGGAAGTGTATCAATACCAGTAACTAGTGATATATCGAATCGACATGAATTCTCAAAAATGATCAGCAACTCCCCTATGGGTCATTGACTAAATCAAGAATTAATATTCCAACACTTCCCCAATCAAATACAACCATTCCTCACCACCATGCTATGATGAGCTCAAACCTATAGCTGAACATGTTTTTTTTGAAGGAAGTTGCCATTGAGGCACTGCGGCCCACCGATCCACAAAATAGCAGTCTCATGTTAAACAGCCCAAACACTGACCATCTCATCATCCGTGGCAGATTCTTCCTCTGCGTGTTCTCCGCCTTCAGACTCCTGCTCAGTGCCTCGGCCATGGACGGGGGACCAGTGGTGGAATCAAATTTGGCTATCACCATCACTCTTACTTGGGGTGGTCTAATTTGTTGTCCGTTTTCCAGCCAACGACTGTTTTCACCACAATTTCTGATAGACAGACAAGTTACAAGTCTCTCCCAGCATCAGAGTCTTGCTATACAGCAAATCTTCCTTGCTTACACTTGGGACTGGCTTGGTACTCTTCGGACTTGAGCCTTTTGAAGACTTTGACGATGGCTGCCGGCGCAACCCTTGGGGCAGTTCTGCAAGCAAAGCCTTCACCAAGGCCTTGATGTTGCTCATCATCTCATCGCCACTCCTGGCTTGGGTGACTTGGTGTGACAAGTGCCGCCCAGGTGTGCTTAAGAATCGCGAGATAACATTCGATCATTGATTCAATGATCAACTTTAATTTTCAAATTTTTGCGACCTGGAGAAGTGGTTCAGTTCTGAGCACCAATCATCATCACAGTGCATACGTATACATGAACAGCCAGCCCACACGTATAGTCCTGGACCGGTCGTTTCGGGTAGATCGGCGGATGGCAAACTGCACAAGGCCTCTTTGCAGGTTGGCTTCAGTCTCTGCCCAAGCCTGGCAGGCAACCCCAGATCAATAAATGCATGCGAAGACTTGCAGAGACCCAACAAACGAAATCATAAGAGACCGTACTTAATATAAAATCTTGACATACCAAAACATGGGTGTTTGCATAAATGGGGGTACCCCCAAATCATCCATTTCAATGGAATTTTCCCTTATGAACCATCCGTTTTGGGGGAACCCCATTTATGGAAACCCCCGCATGTACAATGCAAGATCATTCCCCCAAACCTGCAAAGTCGCAGCGGTGATATCATCTCCCAGCAGACTATGCTTTTTGGCAACATGCACCAAAGCAGCTTCCGTATCTCCACTTGCAGGGACACGAGCCCCGATCTTGATCAGGAGCTTTGTGAGAAAGTCATAGTTGTTCTTGTCCCGGACCTGTGGCCAGACACTAGCAGATATGCAATATCCTCTTGGGCTAAGTGCTTCCCCACAAAAGGCTTTCATTATCATGGGCAATAAATTTTTCCAGAGGGTGCTAAAACGTATTCAAGGACATATGAAACCATAACCTTACTAGCTCCTTTACATGATCAACTAGCCTGCTGGGGCTGTGAGTGCCTGGGCCCCCAGACATCATCCGAAGTATAGTTTGTCCCAGCGGACCGCAGACTCACAAAGGAAAAGACGAGCGGAGCCTGCAAGAAGCAAGGCTTTTTCCCAAGGTGCCAAAGACCAGATTTAATTTGGGGCTGCAGGGTGAACAACGAACAGGAGTAGGCCAATTATAAATGAAGGCAATCATTGTTGGAATTTCCTGTAAATGGTGACTTGTTCGAAACCAAACACGCCTTCTTTCTCTCGAGGGCTTGCGAAACCAAGTTGGCAGGAACCCCCTTGTCCCTGGCAATGGCATGGAATGTTTGGACCTTGTAGTTATTTTCCACCAAGTACTCATCGTAGAACTCCTGACCACTCTTTTTCCGCAAAGGGGAATGGATCAGTGGACCAGTTCAAGCTGACTTGGGTTCTGGTTGGTTCCCATGGCCACTCTTTTGCTCCCCCCAATCCTTTACCCAACCAATCCTTCAACTTGCCAGCTAAAAAGTCATCAGGCTTTGCGCGTGGCATTGCATCGAAGCAGCTGAGAGAGCTATTTGAGTATGAAAAGGGGCAGCTGCAGGATAAAGGTTGTGTGTCATTGGCAGGGAGACCGCGCTGATGCAAACTGGTCATCCCCATTCTGTATTGGCCATAGCCGCCATGACTTACAATCATGTAGAAAAGATGTTATGGCCATGGGTAATGACTGCAAAGAAATTTCAGGCACCCAAGCCATGCCGGCTGTACCTCCATAGGGGCCAAACAAGTCAGAAGCCAGCTGGTCTTCGAAATCACGCAGTGTTCGCCGATTGCGGGCTTTCTTCATTCATTGCTGGGCCATGTGTGATTTGGATCACATCGTTGTGGATTAAAATTTATTCTGGCGATCACATTTGAGACTATGATCACATCTATGATCCAAAATCAAAAGGACTGGCAGGGAATCATGTGGCCCCATGGAATAGCCTGGGATATGTGTCAATCATGATCAGTTGGCCGTTGGGATCCATCCTCATCCAGCCAAAAGCTATGTCTCATAGATCGTTCCTTTTCAGGTCCGGGACCTCAAAAGGTACATGTTTTAGCCATTGCCGAGGGTGTACCTTTTAGGGTCCTGAGCCCAAGCAATTCCGAGGACCTCAAAAGTTAGGGTCCTGGACTCACAGGGTTATGTACATTTAGTGTATCATATATATATACAGTACCATATATATAATTATATATATATATATATATATATGTATCATATATGTACATAATTATAGACAATATAAATGATAATAATAACCCCTACAATCAGCAACCACCTGGCGTTTGTGAAACTGCTCAATCTGAAGAGCACCCCCCTGGGTCCCTCCAAGCCGCTGCGTGGTCAGCAGGTCCAAGATCATCTGGTGCCTCAGCCGCACAACCAGGACCTGCCAGCAGCGTGCGTCCTCCAAGCGTATTATTGAACATGGGTTACAAGTTCTCATCATTTCAACGGGTTGATCATCAGACATGATCTGGGTAGGGTATGGTTTAAAATTGGTTATCTAAAAGGGCACCCCGAATCTGCGATCCCCAGGCTTTTAATTTTGAGCCATTCCCGCAATTTTTAAGTCTGAAATCCTAGCTGATGGCTAAAACCCTAGTTTTGGTTTTGATGGTAACATGTAAAATGCTAGAACACCATCTTGATGGTGAAACCCCGATGAAATCATATCAAATCCCACTTCTTGATGCTTCAATACTGATTCTTGATGCTAAAACACACATTTTTGGATAGGTGTCATCTTCCATTTGAAGCCCATCTGCCTGAATCGCCGCCGGCGCCCCACTCAACGCCGCCAGCGTGGGTGGCTCGCTGGCATCGCGAAGGAAGGCGTGCCAGCGCAAGGCCTTGCGACCGGGTGTGGTAAATGAGTCAATGTTACTGGGAACTCACTAGTTAAACGACAAATTTGAGTTTTTAATGTTAGTAGAGCAATCATCAACCACCAATATTTTGATGGTTTTATATATGTTTATACCACCCAAAGAATGGTTTACTGTTGCTTGGTAAAGAAAAAACCCAATCACGGTTAATCACAAAAACAACGCACGCAGGTGCTAACCAAATGAATCACGGATTTTAGCCGACTTCAACGAACACACAAATAAAGTTTTCGCAGCCAACAAACCAGTAATATTGGTTTTCGTAAACATAAAACAAAAACAAGGGAGGATGTTTACAATCCAACAAGGGGACTTAATTGCATGCAACGAACATGAGGATGTTGACCAATGACGGATCTTCAAAGCAATTTGACGGGGTAAAATGTGGATGCACTTCAATAATTTGATTATTTTGATGGGTGTACGGTGTAAGTGAACAAAAAACAATCATCGATCATAGTGACATTGAAGAAGGGATATAAAAGGAATACAATGCTGACAACGCACAAATCTGGGTATGGGATTAAAACTTTCAGTCCCTGGAAAGAACGCATAATTAGTGACTGGTCATCTTCAGCTCCTCAGTCTCATAAAAAAGAGACGAATGTTGGAGTTATTTTTCCTGCATCGGTGCAGAAAAGTGTCACACACACATGGTGATGAACAAAGATGGATGGATATGTTTTTTTGATAACCACTGCTACTGGGAAAAACAAAAAGAGGATAGAGTTGATGTAGAGCCAACAAACACGGGGGAATGCGACCAAGATCTCTTTCAAACTTCCCAGTTGTATATATGGGGGTTTCCATAAATGGGGGTACCCCCAATAGCTGGATGGTTTATGGACAATCCCAAACCAAATAGCTGGATGATAACTAGGGGTACCTAAATACCCCATCTTTCGTGGATTCCGCGTGTCCAAAAGTTGCCAAAACCAGCTTCCGAGGTACCACTTTCATGCCATAAATGGCCAGAAAACCGGCAGCGACCTGGTCCAAAATAACGCCCCTTCGCCAGGTTGGGATGATCCCTGTTTTGGATGCCCCTTGGATATTTTGGGATCAAACCCAAAATATCCACGCTCTATCTACGCATATTTTCATGATTATTATAATATATACGTATCATGTATGCATAATTATGCATACATATTTCAGGGATCATTTAAGTATCTCCTATAGTACTATGAAAGTTGCCATTGCTTATCTAGAGACATACAGATACGAAATGTATATCTCCAGTTCAACTTTCCCGTTCTCTTTATGTTCAGCTCACCCCAACGCATCGCCGCATCACCTCCTCTACCCGTCAGTTGACCAGCATTTTGCTTGGCATGAATGATTCATCTCGCTGTGGCCCCATGTGGCCCCTAGTTGAGGTGCGAAAATGAATTGGTCACGGAAGTCAGGAATCCAATGCCCTAGTAGTAGTACCCTACACTCTATAGAACTTCTTCAATCAGTCCCATCTTTTGGTCATTTCTTTGTCCCATTTTTTAAGAGCACTCCAAGGTCCGAACCACTCAACATCAGCAAATTTGTTTCACACTTGTTCAAGCTTAGATAATGTTCACAAAATGCCCCCAGCTAATACCAATATCCATTCAACTGGCTGTTCAACTACTTCTTGGTACATGACCAATCATCCTCACATCACTTGAAAAATATACTATTATACAAATATGTATATAGTTATGTACATATGTACATATATATATATAGATACATAATCATATGTTCAATATAGTACGGTCTTTATCTACTGTGTTTGATCTCCTCTCCTGATCTCCGCCCCCATCCTCCCCATGTCCCCCATCCCTCCATGGCTCACCAGGCACCACAGCTGCGGCAGGGCGGGGGCGGCACCACCCAGGACCCAGGCCCGGGCGAGGCCCGCAGAACCCAAGGCGAGCGCACAGAGTTGCGGGGGAAAACCTGGCGCAGCTCGCGGTGATTTCAAGGGGTTTCACTGGGGAAAGCCATTGGGAAAAACCATGGTTTAATAATATAAAGGATTTGCACATATTTGGGATTTCAAACAGATTTTTCTGATTTTCTTGGGATTTGAACATCAACAAAAAACTTCACTTTCAAACATGGAGCTTAATCTGGTGATTTCATTTTGTTTGATTTGTGGGGATATACCAAATTAATTCCATGGTTCAATAGAGGATTTACAATTCTGTGGGGGGGCCATAGAATGGGGTGCTTAATATTATATAGGAGATTGTTCTTTTCTTGGTGATGGGAATCTTAATTTCATTGTCATCAGTACCACTTCCAGAGGATTGAACATTTGATTATTTGATATTACTTGGTGATTTTCAAAGGAAGTTGGGAAGCAATACTTTCGTGTTACGGACAAATAGAATTGTCAGACTTGACATTGATGAAGGGTGGAGTGCGACTTGACATCACATAACAATACATCACAAATGCAACTAGAACTACACTACATTACACAACACTACACTACACTACACTAATTATATTACATTACACTACAACTGCAACTACCACTACATTGCACTACACGACACTACACTACAGCCATAAGTACACTAGTTTACACTACAATACACTAGACCACACTACACTATACCACGCTACAGTACACAGCACTACAGTACACTACAGTACACTACAGTACACTACAGTACACTACAGTACACTACAGTACACTACAGTACACTACAGTACACTACAGTACACTACAGTACACTACACTAATTACACCACACCACAACAACAACTGCAACTGCAACTATACTACACTAATTACACTAAGTACACTACATTACAACTACAACTTACAACTACAACTCCACTACACTACAACTACAACTACACCTACACAACATTACTACAATTACTACAATTGAGATAATTACAACTTCAAGCGCACTACAACTACGACTGCAACAACAACTACAACCACGACTACAACATTACAACTTGAACAACTTCAACAACATCAACACCACTACAACTACAACTACAGCTACAACTACAACTACAACTACTGCGCTACACGACACTACATCCAGGAGTTGTGAGTGAGGTGACCGCTGCAACCATTGCAACCACTCCAAAAAGCACAACTCCAACCACTTTTCGGTTCATCAGTGGATTCGCTCTGCCACCCATGCATCACAACATCTCACCTCTCCTATAGTGCGCTATCCTTGAAACTTCCGCCACCGCCTTGTGCGGTACTACTGGAAATCCCTATTCGTGGATTGATGACCGTCCTGCAATACAGGTTTACAATCCAACTTTGATCGTGGCACGTCGCATATGCAATCAACAGTGTTGATTTCTGTTGTCACAACCTGCAACGTTGGCAGCCAAAAGGTTTCTATCTGGGATTATTTGGGTAAACTATAATGTTTCAACAACCTGAAATAAGGTCCACAATGGGGATGATTGCCCGAATCCGAACCATGATTCCAGTGAGGTCACTAGAATTTACCCAGATTTGACATCCTCCAAAAATTTATTGGGGCAGCTGCCGGCATCCAGCAGCATCGCACCTTCGACCACATCCAACATAGATCTCTTTGGAGCCTCCTTTTTGGTGCCTTTTTCAAGGGACACGCGAAAAACCAAGTCTTGGAAACATCTGCTTGGACAAGCAGAAAAGTAAAAACTCATGATTCACGAATATGCTCCTACGTGTCGAGTCTTTGTTTTTGCAGGATCCTGGATATGAAAGTGCTCGTGAAAACTAGAATATCTAGATATATCTAGAATACTTATGCAATGTATCATTCAAATGGTTCCCATCCCAGTGGTTCCTATCCGTGGCACAAATGTCCACCTAAACTGTCTTCATGTTGTTGCCAGGAAGGCACGTCTCACGTTGTCACCCACCGGAACTTTCTATTGGTTTGTGTAGTATCATCTGGTATACATGTATATCAAGGCTGTTTTGATGTCTTATACGGTAAATAAAAATCACATGAAGTCACATGACCTATCGGCAATCGTCACATTCCTTGATACACCAAACACATGGGGATGGGTCAAAATAACATTCACCATCTGCCTGGGGGAATAAACATCCACCGTTTTTTTTTTTCCACCAGGGGTTTTGAATGGAAAAATGACCCAGAACCACATCACATCACCAGCGACTCCAGGCTACCAAGACCTGCCAAGACACTTGCCGCCAAGGACTTTGCTTCGGCGGGTGAGCCGGAGACATCTGGCAGGCACGTGTTCGGTATTGTAGGCGTATGTAACATAGCTATTGAAAATGACCCATTTCTAGTTGACTTTGCTATTAGCATGGTGATTTTCCGTGGCTATGTTAGTTTACCAGAGGATATGCCAATAAAAGCCAAAATTCTTTGGCCATTTCGAGGCTTTCTTTACTAAGAGATCCAATTAAGAACCCAGTTTTGACCCAGGGTTCTGTCAGCTGAGGCAGAGGCCCCATTAGGTAAGTAACCCTTGTCGGATTGTAATGGGTTCGCAATTGTTGGAGACACCCTGAACCCAACTTACCCATCGGTATTGATCGTTGTCTTGGGGCTCCGTTGGTCATTCCAATAACTTGGCACTTGGCACTGGTTAAAACTAACATGGTCCCCCCTTCATTTTTGGCTCGTCCGAAAAAGAACATCAATAAAAATCATCTTCTAAACTACACCATTTTTTTTGCATTCCAGCGGAGTTTCTGACGAGGGTATGCTCATAACATCTCAGGTGCATTCCATATCCCGTCAAAACATATCACAAGGTGGATCCAAAATCACCGACCCTCCCAGCAACCGGGCCTTTTCGACTTGCTGGCGATGACTGTCGCTTTCGAACCTAAAAAAATAAGCTTCAATTGGTCCAAAATGTTCAAATGAGTTGGGAGTACATGATCATTCATGACCTGATTGGTGTGGATGGTTTCAATTTGACACTGATGGCCCGAAGGCCAGAAATGGTCACAGCCGTAACAGCCCTGTTTCATCTCTGTGTTCCCAGAATTCATCCCAGCAGTTTCCAGCAGTTTTCCCAGTGGATTACCCCCGTGGATGGCTATGGATACATCACCTGGAAAAATGCAACAGCACCAGAGAATCCAGAAACAAACACGAAAGGTTATAGTGATATATGATAATCGGTTATAGATAGATGAATACTTAGCTCATGATTTTCCAGGTAGCCTTTTTGCTATGAATTTTTGGGCTTACGGCTTACTAGCCTTGGGCGCCCCCACAGCAGCATCCGCCTGGGCTTCACAAAGGGGGAACGACGGAACCGTTTCATTGCTAATATAAATTGATGTTTGAAACTTTTAGTAACCCCGGTAACACCCCAAAAAAGCAGACACATATATCACATCCTACTAAAATAGTGGTGATACAATACTGTTCCATCTTTTTCGTGGTTACATTTTGCGGGCAGCAAGGGTATCTCGGTTCTGCACGATGAGTGCTTTCCACCGGTTGCTTCACTGAAGAAGCAAATCATGTTCCTTTCTTTTCTACAAAGAAGAACTGGTCAACCAAATAGTAAAAACATAAGTAGCTAGATGTATATACATATAATATACAAAAGTAGCTATACAACAAAAAATAAATCAAAGTAATTAACCAAGACGATCATCAAGATATGTTGCATGAAGGCTATGCCCAACCACGGAGTCATGCAGGTATTCAATGGCCATTTCAGGATCCTAGATTGGAGGTACCTAGCATATATAAGGCCTATGTAAGGCCTATTTTTTAGGCCTATGTAAGTGAATATCCCCACAAAATATGGCCTTATATGGTACTAACGGACCTCCAATTTAGGATCCTGAAATGACCATTGAGGTATGGTCAGGGCTCGGCGAGCAGCCAAAGTCGAAGGCTTCAACAACGTGGCCAATCTTAGATGCCCAGCACAATTCTATGCACCTATGCACCTGTTATATATTATATCATTACATATGACTATAAGACTATATTTATGTATATGTACAATATATTATTATATATATATGTATAATATAATATGATTTATACATCAGGATATGAGGGCTAATTCGTTACCTATCTCTTCATTGTACCTTTTCAGATCAGGCTTCCCAATTTTTTCGGTCCATGGGGCCGGTGAATCATCACCGATCCTCAGCTCAAGAGGAAAGTCTTGTTCCAACCCCCAGTAGTTTTGGGGAGAAAAAACCCAAAATCATCCATTAAAAAATGACATTTGTCCAATATGAACTATATCCATTTTGAAAAAAGATATGGGGTAATTACCTCATTTATAGAAACCCAAAAATATGACATGGTGGGTATACCAATTCCCACAGACCATGGATGATCCCTCGGTGATGCTGTAGCGCCTTTGTGCCCTTGTCTGCCACGGATGCCATGGTCGCGTGACAAACGAGGTCCGGAAGTCGCTTTTGTTGCTTTTTGTGAAGGGGTATCAGTCATCATCCGGAATCAATTTCGCTCTGGACTGTGGACTGTGGTATAATTTGTATCATTCTTCTGGTTATCATTATTATGATTGTATATATTTCGCTCTGGGACTAGGCCTGGAACGCGCCTGGAGACGGGTCTAGGACTAGGCCTGGCCACAGCATCCCATCTTGGGGATGCGACAGCATTGCCTGGCTGCTTCCCTGATTTCCCTTCTCAAACTCCCAAAGTTTCACCAAAGTTTGACCTGTCAGATGTAGACATTTCATGAAACACTCAGATATATGGGTATGGGTCAATACCTATTAATACAAATTTTAGGGGGTTATTGAATTATTCACATCCATTTTAACCCAGCTATTTTGATGTGAACTACAGGGGTACTATTGGTTTTGACACACTGCCATATAAAAACTGTTGATGAAGACCCCGACGCCGCGTCGCCGACACCACGTCTTTTCGTGCTCCATCGGTCACGTCACGATCCGCAGCTTTTGGGGCTCTACGAAGCCGCAGGCGTCGTCGCCTCGAACCGCGTCCGTGATGTGGGATTTTTTTCAGATGTTATAATGGTACTATTATGGTACCCATTATATAATAGTTACTATGTTATAACATAGTTATATATATATATATATATATATATATAACATATGGTGCCCATTATTATAGTGACTATTATGGTACCCATACTATGATAATCTATGATATATGTCATAATCGTTGGAATCATTCTTCTGTTATTGTTACTGTAGTGCCATACAAGTATTATAATCATTACAATGATTACAATATATGTTGTAATGGGGCCCCTGGTCATCCCACCATCATTAGAGAGTTCTTATAAATCCTTATAATGGGTATGTGAATCCCTAGGAGAATGGATTGATGACCATTCGAAAATGGATTGATAATTCAATTTCATGATAATTCAGGGATTCCCAAGGCTTTTCCTGGAAAAAATCATGCCTGTCGGAGAGTACACAACCATCCCCTTATGTGGGAAAGTCAGCCATGTTTTGACCGTGGCACATATCGATCTTAGAATATAGTGGAATATGTTAGTTTGATTTCTTGCAGAAGATTCATATGAGCTTTCTGTGGAATTCCTTTGGGAATGCCTGTGCATGAAGCTTCTTGTGGACATGGCAATCATAGCAAATTCAATGCAATTTCATTTCCAGGCTTCTATATGAAATATGCGCCCTTTCATTTAGCCCCATACCACATCTGGTAAGGCTGAAACCTGGTGTATAGTACACTCCAGTAATGCCTGAGTGGAAATGGAACATCTCCCGTTCCTGAAACTATCACCGGTTGATCCTCCATGGTATCCCATAGTATCCCCATGAGGCGGAAGCCATGGTGCTTGCCGAAGCGCTCCGAAGCGCTCCCTCCACCATTGGATAGATGCTTGATATTACATCCCATGAAAAACCCCTGTTATATCATGGTATATCATGGAAAAAACATGTTATAACATTACAGTATAACAAACCATGGTTGATATTACAAATTGATGGTTATATCCCTATTACAGTATATCCCAAAACATCATTTTGTTGCTTACATCCCAACCTCCTTCTGAAATCCCCAAGATATATCCATAGTATATTCTTTCCCCCTTAAAATGCATGGGTATTCTTTTTTCACTTCCATATCATTCCATATCATTCCATACCATTCCATATCATTCCATATATCTCCATATATCTCCATATCATTCCATATTATCTTTATATATCTCATGACAAAATCACAAAATCATACAAAATTTAGCCCAGCAGCATCATCCCACCATATCCCACCATATCCAAGTTTCAAAAGAACTCCAACGTGCGCTTGGCTGCACTCAGCAGCTCGTGCTTGCGCCGTTGGGCAAAGTCTGCGGCCACCAGAAGGTGGGAGCCAGGGACCACCTGACTATGGGAATTTGACCATCAAAAATTGGGATATGATGGGTATATAAATGGTATATACATGGTATATAAATGGTGTACAACCACAAATATCAACTGATACATGGGGAGTTGAGAAAACAACCATTTTAATGGGATCTAAATGGAGGTTGATCATGAACAGAGCTGTTGGTACACCGTGCCAATGATGGCTGTGATGATAGAATTGGATCACCGGAAAGTCTACAGGAAACAGTAGCCAGGGGTTATGTCGTCTCAATTATCCTGTTTTAATCCATGTATTCCCAAGTTCATACACCACAACTGGGGATCTTGTATTCTTGTCATCGAACTAGTTCAAGGGAAGATCTACAGGAAAACCCTAGGTTGAATGGTAAGATGGTAAAGATCATGGTTCCCGGTAAATCATCCCTGAAACCAATCCCTGACATCTGCCAGGCGATCCTTCCTCGGTAAACAGCAGGTGCTGTTTACAAGGGCAATTCCCATCGCCGCCCAGCAGCTCTCCAGGTCGACCCCAAAAGTTCAGAACTAATGAGGTGACTATATCACGTCAATGGACATACCCTCTGGTAAACTAACATAGCTATGGAAAATCACAATTTTTAATGGGAAAACTCACTATAAATGGCCATTTTCAATAGCTATGTTAAATTACCAGAGGGTATCACTAGCAATCTGAGATCAACCATTGAAAAAAACGAGTCATTCACCAGCCGCCATGAAACCCAACCATTGATAAATCGAATCATTCACGCGGTATAACGGGAAACCGTCAGCTTCACCCAGTTATACTATTTTTCATCAGCGACAAACACGAGAAAATGAAAATCACCAACAATTACACTGTACTATTGAAAGAGTGTAATTGACAAGGTGAATAATATTACCCTCTGGTGATTTGTTCCATAGCTATTGAACATGGCCATAGAAATAGTGGATTTTCCCATTAATGGTGATTTTCCATAGTTTTTTGTATGTTTACCAGAGGGTATCCAGAATATCCAGCCTGCTTAGGATACTGGTGAAAGACCAACAATAAGATTCCTACATGTTGACCCCATCCCCGAAAAAACGCCGGAGAAACCCCACCCATACTGTACATGGCGCAAATCCAGCAAGTTTTGTGCTACATCCCCCAATTTCGTGATTTACAACGGTACAACAAGCCATATCATATATACATAGTTCCTATATATATATATATATTGCATAAAAACCACATTGTACATAGAGACTAGACATAGATATGTAACCGTGCATAGCGGGCTGTCAATTTACATCGTACATATAAACCGGAATAACCCATACATATCCCATTCATGTGTATAATTACTATCACTATGATTTTAATATCTCTATATTATATACTATTGCACATACACTATCCCATATGGTATCGCAGATATCATATATCCACTATAGGTTTGTCTGGAATTCTTGTGCACCCCATTCCGTCCATTGGATTATCATCATTTTCCCTATTCAAATAACCATTTGAGGGGTATACCCTGTTTTCAGACACACCGACACACCCTTTTTTGGGGGTTTCTTAAGTCATGGGGAATCCCCAAACACGATCAGTTTCAATACGAGTCGTCATGGATGACCATGACGACTGGATGATGACTGGGGTACCCCCATGACTTAGGAAACCTCCAAATATATCATGATATACCACATATCCATATATATATAATATATATAATATATATATATATATCCACATATCATATCTCGGGCGCCTGGATCAATGACATGTGCTCCTTCTGCTGAACACGCCCAGACCACCACAAGCGGAAGCGTTCAGAGGCTCCATGCGTGGCCTGCCATGGTCCAGCGACTGATCTGGGGATCTAATGGGATGCCATCATCATCTGGTGGGTGGTTGACCTGCCATGACCTGAAACATAGAAAGTCAGGGATGATTTTCTTCCCATTTTTTGGTGGAAAAATAATCAAAAAAAAACATGTTCCAAAGCACCAATCAGTCACAAAATGATGATAAACAATAATACTGATTATAAGAAGGGTTTTATGCAATGATTAAGGTCTTATTAACCACCAACGACCACGTGTATTGTGGTGAATCTTAACGATCTATTCGATCTATTGTTACTGGGGTCAAACCCCTGAATGGTATGAATTACAGCTAAGATCACCATTCCATCGAAAGGGATAAACTCAAAAATAAAGTCAAATAGTCAACCTAGCAATCTATGACATAAACCAACATAAACTGCCTGTCTTGTTGTGTGAACTCCTCACGTTTGTTACGCTTTCCATTCACCCATCTGGATCAACAAGGTCGCACCGTGCAGTCGCTGCTCATCATTTATCCATTATGTTTATGTCCCCATCATATCCCACATGTATCCGCATTCCTGAGATTCCTGCCGATTTCTGATGGTTCAATCATGTTAAATCCCCGTTTTTGTTGGTGAAATTCCCATTTTGGATGGTTAAATGCATTTGTTTGGTGAAATCTACATGTTCGATGGTCAATTCAGTCAACTCCCCTTTTTTTTTGGTGAAATCCCAATTAAATCACCATCTGTGTTTGTTCTTCGCTGAGCCGAACCACATTCCGAAGCTGTGAGAGGAACGGTTCCCAGCGTTTTGGCGGCGCTGCCGTAGGGGCTGGGGGTGGCGCGCGACACCAAAGGTCCTGTGGCGGCTAATCCTCCAGCTTTGGAGGTTTCCAATGGGTTCCAAAAAGCGGAACATGATCCCCAAAAATGAGACAAAAACATACAAAAAACAAGAACCTGAGTCTTTTGGTGTCAGTTTTTTGGTGATCTTCAGTTTTCTGATATTTCTGGCAGTTCCAAGCGGTCTTAATGAATGTGGCAGTTTTGTCACCTCTGGGCGAACCACAGTTTCCTGAAGAAACGTGGCCCAGAAATAAGTACCATATGGTACCATGTTCCATCCCATGGTTTAAAACTGTTTTGGCGGTTATTTGATGGCCATACTTTGAAACAAATTCTCAAGTTCCGAATTTCCCGAGATGGCGCCATATTATCCCCATACTTGCTCCCAAATCACCAGTTGTTCTACTACTTTGGTGATGAAATTCCAAATTCTAGTGGTGACCAGATAAAAGGATGCAGCAGTCCTCTAACTCTGGCAGAGGCGGTAAACCTGCAATGATCATTTTTGGATGGAGACTCCCTTCGTCGTTTCTGTCAATTGGGCTGGGGTATCATCAACCTTCATTTGCAAACTATATCTGCGGGTCACACCCGTACTGTAAATCTATTGGTTGATCACTATTTTCCAATCCAAATTGCAAAAATATAAAAATTGTTTCATCATCACGTTCCCTGTGAATTCAAGGGGTTCCCCATTTATTTGTTGTTTTTTCATGGTGTTCCCATATTTATTTGTTCGATTAAATAAAAAAATAATTAATCAATTAAATAAATAAATATAAATAAATATTAAAACTATATGTACATATATAAATAAATAAATATATATATATATACAAATTATAAAAATACACAATTGCAAGTTTGGCTGGCGAATCATCATTCCCCTATTGAAAGAACCATAAACCGGGGGTTCGCCCTCTGGCAATTTAAAGAACAATTTGCAATGGAAAATTTGAAAATCACCATGTTGAATTTGGTAAATCATCTACACTCGGGCCGTTTCCCATGTTGGGAAAATATTTGTTTTGTTTTTTTAAATAAACATATAAATGATATAGCTTCCCTCCAAAACTGAAAGTGGAAGATGTGAAAACGAAGCTTTCGCCCGAGACACCCCTCAAAAAATGAAAGTGGAAGATGTGAAAACGAAGCTTTCGTGCGAGATGTCCTTCAATTTTTGAAGCTCAAGTTGTGCAAAACGACGCCTGAAGCGGCAGCTACACTGCGGGGCCGATCCGACAATGATCCGACCGTAACTGAACGTCTTCCTCGCCCGTCGCGCGGGAAGGCTTCCCCATCCATGCAAACCACAGCATTTCGTGCATCCGCTAACTTTCAAAACGGCATTTAGTGCGAGATTTCCCTCAAAATCTGAAAGTGGAAGATGTGAAAACGAAGCTTTCGCGAGACGTCCCTAAAAAATTCAAAGTGGAAGATGTGAAAATGAAGCGTTTGTGCGAGACTTCTTTGCAAAAAGTGAAAGTTGAAGATGTGAAAACGAAGCTTTCGTGCGAGGCGTCCCTAAACTAAAGTGGAAGATGTGAAAACAAAGCTTTCGTGCGAGACGTCCCTAAAAAAAACTGAAAGTGGAAGATGTGAAAACGAAGCTGTCGTGCGAGACATCCCTCAAAAAGTGAAAGTGGAAGATGTGAAAACGAAGCTTTTGTGCGAGACGTCCTTCAATTTTTGAAGCTCAAGTTGTGCAAAACGACGCCTGAAGCGGCAGCTACACTGCGGGACCGATCCGACCATGATCCGACCCTAACCGAACGTGTTCCGCATCTGTCGCGTTGGAGGGCTTCCCCATCCAGGACACGTTTTGTCGTGCAAAACACAGCTTTTCGTGCATCCGCTAACTTTCACGCAGTCAACTGCCGTGCCAGCCAAGGTGTCAGCCGTCGTTCCTATAGGCTCTTTCTTTTCTTTATAGGCTTGTCCCTCCCTCGAAACTTCCGTCACCCGGCTTGCCCGGGTTCTACTTGTACTGATAACCATTTATATATATAAAACAACCAATGGTTTATAATAAAATAATAATAGTAATAAAATAATAATAATAATAATTAATAATAATAATAGTAATAATAATAATAATAGTAATAATAATAATAATATATATATATATATATATACATATATATATATTACCATATTCCGCTATATAATACCATGGAGTGTCTAATGATTTCGGATTTACCACATTAGTGGTTGTAAAGGGATAATAACCAACAACCATCTTATTTGAGCCATTAAAAATACCCAATATCCCATCTCATACTAGTTGGTTGAGAGGTTTCCCTATGCCTAATTTGCAGCCAATCATGTATATAAGCCAATTAAGTACTATAGTAACCAACCACTGGTATTTTTGTTGGTATAATCATGTATTAAGTACTGTAGGATATGTTGTATTTAAATCTAGTACTATAGTAACCAACCAATCCACCTGGTTATTTTCAGTGCCCCCAGCGCCTCTATGCCTGGCCTGCAGGGCTGCCGTGGCGAAACCCGCGCAGGTCTGCGTGGCGTTCGCCGTGACAAAGGGCGGTAACGGGCAATGTTTGCCCTAAAAATGTTGGGAAAATATCGGAAAAAAACATAGGAAACCATTGGAAAACCCTGTGTTTTTTGAGTTTGTTCCGTGATTTTTCTGGATTGAAATGGAATTGCTCATAAAAATGGAGTGCTTTTGCACAGAAAAATCACCAGAAGAGTAAACAACACATGTTTTATTTGTCATTCTTAAACACCTTCATTTGGTTGATTGAAATGGGAACTAGCCTACATATAATTATATGCAATCAGAACTGTCAATGACACACACACACATATGTATATATATATATATATATATACATACCCGAATCTCTAGTGTTGATGTTGCCAGTCCAGGAGGGTTTTTTGAACCAGACTGGTGTCTCGCACCTGATTCATCTCCCCGAGCTCTAATTTCTTGGCCTTAGACATGGGGTAACTTGTCCCAAAGGTTGGGTAAAAAATGGGTATGACTCATCAAAATTGGGTACAGTATAAGTTGGGGATCAAGTTCTTTTAAGCGGGGATACTTCTATTCAATATGGTATTTTTTTTGGCCTATGAGTCCTCATTAAATTGGTAGATGGGGATCTAACCACTAGGGAACTCAACCGCATCGATCAAACGATTCCTTACCCTTGACCAAGCTTTATCTAGACTAGTGGGGGGGGTAACCCCTATGTTTGGCTCCCAACCCTGTGTATATTTTCAATTTTGCCGCTTTCAACCATTAGTTTCGCTGACAAAACGATCCGTGGAAAACTCCAAAATATATCGTTTGGACAGTTCCATTTGGATTGGAATATCTGCAGTTGTACTGGCAAAATCTTGGAACATCTTTTTCAAGCTCTGACCCCCCGGTAACGTGGCAATGGAACATCTTCCATTTCCTTCGATGATTTTCCAACCAGTCACGTTTCATGAGACCCGAGGGTAGCCTGGGGTAAACATGGAAAAAAATGTGGAAAATCCATGAAAATCCCATGGGTTTCCTTTGTATGATCTCAGGCCACGACCATTCCTAGGCACACATGTTGGAAAAGGCCCACGCGGGGCTCCCAACCTGGTCAACCATGATCTGGCGTCTGGAATAGGGCCACCAATTATATACATTTATATAAATTTATATATGTAATTTTATATACATTTATATATGTAATTACAGATATGTAATGTATTTACAGATATCTATAAAGACAAATAACGGTCCATACATGGCTATACTCATAGGTATTTATGTGTATGTACAACGAATAATATACATACGTATATGCAATAGTAGACTTTGGTAGAGACTAATTGTTCTATCTTTTCGTGAGCTGAATATTTGGGGACGGCTCAAAATGACCCATTTGGTGGGTTCATTGGTACTCTGCCTTGGAACCACAGCCATTTGGGTACCACCATGGTCTTCAATTGGCTGTTATGGATGTTCAGCGGCCACAGTGCAAACTTTTTAGTGACTTCTATGAAACTTGGCTATGGCATCATCTGGATGTGAATTCTGAATCGCCCAAAAAAACACGCCAATCAACTCATTTGGTCATTTTTAATCCCTAAAATCCTCCAAAAAACCCTCCCGTAGTGGTACCCACATCACTTAGGGCAACATCCAGAAATCACATGCTCCTCACACTTTGGACGCTCACTTGGGGCAACACGGACTTGAGAGCAGGCGGAGGCGGACGAAAGGTAGTGTAGTGGGAGAGGAGTGGTGTCAAAATGCTGCGCCTCTAAGATGATACACCAAAAACGTTTTTGCGCAGTCTAAGATGATTTTATCCAG